>ERZ842401.2496-NODE-2496-length-24572-cov-20.837297_pt1 | contig 24572 bp, 21 predicted proteins | sample MGYA00521270_ERZ842401 | MGnify/ENA primary metagenome ERZ842401 (study PRJEB31892, sample SAMEA3878208) | bioreactor metagenome | biome: Moose rumen | place: Sweden | collected 2011-10 | study: EMG produced TPA metagenomics assembly of the PRJEB12797 data set... | reverse complement strand
GGACTGAAAGAAGGTCTGAAAGAAGGGAGAATGGGCGCATACATCGACTTGATAAAATCCGGCTTGCTTTCAATAAAAGATGCCGCCGCCAAACTGAATCTCTCGGAGTCGGAACTTCGGGAGCGATTTTTAGAATATCCCTGAAAATCCTAGAGATTTATTGTGGAACTCTTTTTGAGATTTCATCATAATTGAATTGTGCAGATACGATTTGAGAATTTGAGGAAATGGTACTCGGGCAAGGGCGGGGAAATCCGCGCGGTGGACGGGATTTCAATAGAGATACCCGAGAACGAGATTTTCGGCATAATCGGAAAGAGCGGGGCGGGAAAGTCGTCGCTCGTCAGGCTGATTTCGCTTCTGGAGGCCCCCGACGACGGAAAAATCTTCTACGGCGACGAGCGCGTGGACAACCTCGGAAAAAGGGAGCTGATTCTTCGGCGGCGCAAAATCGGCATGATTTTCCAGAACTTCAACCTGTTCTCGTCGCGCACGGCGGGAAAGAACGTGGCGTACCCCATGGAAATCGCGGGCTTCGGCAAGGACGAGATTCGGCGGCGGGTGCGCGAGATGCTCGACCTCGTGGGGCTTTCGGACCGCGAGGACGCGCCCATCAGCACGCTCTCCGGCGGGCAGAAGCAGCGCGTGGCGATTGCGCGCGCCCTCTCCACGCGGCCCGGGATCCTTTTCTGCGACGAGGCGACGAGCGCGCTCGACCCTCAGACCACAAAATCAATCCTCAACCTCATCCGCGACATCCAAAAGAGGATGAACCTGACCGTGGTGATGATAACGCACCAGATGGAGGTCGTCCGCGACATCTGCGACAGGGTGGCGGTCATCGACAACGGAAAAATCGTGGAGCTGTCAAGCGTGCGGGAGCTTTTCAGGAGCCCCAAGGCGGACATCACCAAGGAATTCCTGGCGAACCTGACGAGGCAGGACGACGGCGCGGACTTCGTTCAGTGGGCGAGGCAGCGGGGGAACTACACGCTCCGCTTCATGGGCGAGGCGACTGGAAGGCCAGTCCTGAGCGAGCTTCTTCGGAAATTCGACATCGGCATGAACATCCTCGGGGCGGGAATCCAGCGACTTCCTGACGGGGAAATCGGCACGATGAACGCGACGATTTCGGGAAGCGAGGACGAAATCGGCCGCGCGAGGGAATTCCTGAGGCAAAACGGCGTCATCCTCTCGACGGACGCGGAGAATTCGGGCATTGGGGAAAGCGAAAAGGAGTAGGAAATGGCTGACATCATACTTTTGGTTTTGACTTCGACGGTTCAGACGCTCGAAATGGTGTTCTTCTCGGCGATAATCGCGGTGGCGGCGGGGTTCCCGCTCGGAATCTTCCTGAACACGACCTCCCCGAACGGAATCACGCCAAAGCCGATTCTGAACATGGTTCTGAGCCGAATCATCGACGTGATGCGCTCGTTCCCGTTCGTGATTCTGATGATTGTGCTGATGCCGTTCACGAGGCTCGTGGTCGGCACGGCGGTCGGCACGGAGGCCACGATAATCCCGCTGAGCCTTGCGGCTATGCCGTTCGTGGCGAGAATCACGGAGACCTCGCTCAACGACGTTGACCCCGGCGTAATCCAGGCAGCCCGCGCGATGGGAAGCACGAACGCTCAGATAATCCGCAAGGTGCTCGTTCCCGAGGCTCTTCCGGGGGTCGCATCGGGGCTTACGCTCACCGTCATCACGCTGATTTCCTACTCGGCGATGGCGGGCACGCTCGGCGGCGGCGGATTGGGCGACCTGGCGTTCCGCTACGGCTTCCAGCGGTTCCGCACCGACGTGATGATTATGTCGGTCATCGTCATCATCATCCTCGTCGCGCTCGTCCAGTTCGTCGGCTCAAGAATCACGAACAGGATGCTTGCGAAGCGGTAGCCCCCCTTGACAAAACTTCCGCAAGGTTGTATAAAATTGCATATAAAATCAGTAGGAATTATGGGGATTAAAATCCCAAGGAGCAAGAATATGAAAAGAATCATCTCTGGCATTGCAATCGCGCTCGCCGCGCTCGCCCTGAGCGCACAGACGAAAATCAAGGTGGGCGCGACCCCCCAGCCGCACGCGGAAATCCTCGCGCTCATCAAGGACGACCTGGCGGCAAAGGGCGTGGAGCTTGAAATCGTCGAGTTCACCGACTACGTTACCCCGAACGAGGCCGTGGAGGCGGGCGACATCGACGCGAACTACTTCCAGCACCTGCCCTACCTCAACTCGTTCAACAAGGAGAAGAGGACGCACCTTGTGAACGCGGGCGGAATACACGTAGAGCCGTTCGCGCTCTACAGCACGACGAACAAGAAGAAGGCAATCAAGAGCGTGGCCGACATCAAGAAGGGCGCGAAAATCGCGATTCCGAACGACCCCACGAACGAGGGACGCGCCCTGCTGCTCCTCCAGGCGGCGGGACTCATCACGCTCAAGGACCCGAGCAACATCACGGCGACACCGCTCGACATCAAGAAGAACCCCAAGAAAATCAAGTTCGTCGAGGTTGAGGCGGCTTCGCTCCCGCGCACCCTGCCCGACGTGGACGCTGCGGTCATCAACGGGAACTACGCGATTCCCGCGGGACTTGTGGCGACGCGCGACGGAATCTTTGTGGAGGGCAGCTCGTCGCCGTACGTGAACGTGGTCGCGGTCAAGGCCGGCAACGAGAACAACGCCGCCGTGAAGGCCCTTGTTGACGCGCTCAAGTCGGACAAGGTAAGGAAGTACGTCAAGGAGACCTACAAGAACGGCGAAGTCGTGACGGTGTTCTAGGATTTTTTTGGCAAAGGAAGAACGCCCGAGAAAGCGGTTGTCTTTTTCGGGCGTTCTTTTTTAGAAGCCGAGAATGATGTGGGAAGCGTTGCAAAGCGTACGCTTTGCCTTTGAGCCATCGCGCCACCCCAATTCGCCATGTTGCGCACAATTCGCCATGTTGAGGCGAAGCCGAAACATCCATGATTCTTCGCACCGCTCAGAATGACGTGCTGGCACGGACAAACTCCGCGCGCAAAGCAAAAAAGGCGGTCCCGATTTTTCTCAGAGCCGCCTTTTTTGCCCGCCGCGCTACAGTTCCGCGTCGCCGTCGGAGCACTTCACGCTTTTTGCGGGAACGCCATTGTTCCAAGCATTGCCTTTTTTCACCGCTTCCCAATCTGCCATAGTTCCAGCGAATTCCATGGACAAAAGCGACGGGCAGCCAAAGAACGCCTGCCAGCCGATTTCCGTAACGCCAGCAGGGATAACCACAGACGCAAGCGACGTGCAGCCCTCGAACGCGCTCTCGTCGATTTCCGTAACGCCCGCAGGAATCACAACCGACGCAAGCGACGAGCAACCATCGAACGCATACCCGCCGATTTTTGTAACGCCCTCAGGAATAACAACGGACGCAAGCGACTTGCAGCCCTCGAACGCACCCACGCCGATTTCCGTAACACCATCGGGGATTTTCACACTTGTCGCGGTTTTGTCGAGCAATTTCACGGCAACGCCAGCCTCCACCAAAAGAACGGGCTTCTGCCACTCGCCGTCGGCACACTTCACGCTCGTCGCGGGAACATAGAGGAAAAGCCCCTCCTTTCCTTTAACTGCGTTCCACTGCGCTTTTGTGCCGCCGAACTCCACGGACGCAAGCGACGAGCAGCCCTCGAACGCACTCCTGTCGATTTCCGTAACGCCCGCAGAAATCACCACGGACGCAAGCGACGAGCAGTCACGAAACGCCCCCCAGCCGATTTCCTTAACGCTCTCGGGAATCTCCACGGACGAAAGCGACGTGCAGCCCTCGAACGCCCACCCGTCGATTTCCGTAACGCCCGCAGGAATCACCACGGACGAAAGCGACGTGCAGCCCTTGAACGCATACCCGCCGATTTTTGTAATGCCCGCAGGGATTTCCACGCTTGTCGCGCTCTTGTCGAGGCATTTTACGGCAATGCCTGCTTCCACCAAAAGAACGGGCTTCTGCCATTCCCCGTCTGCACACTTCACGCTCGTCGCGGGAACATAGAGGAAAAGTTCCTTCTTTCCTTTAACCGCGTCCCACTGCGCTTTTGTGCCGCCGAATTCCACGGACGCAAGCGATGAGCAACCAGAGAACGCCCCGTTGCCGATTTCTGTAACGCTCTCGGGAATCACGACCGATGAAATCGACGAGCAGTCATGGAACGCCCGCTCGCCGATTTTTGTAACGCCATCCGCTATCACTGCGCTTGAGATGTCCTTGCTTGCAGCGTCCTCAACCATCTTCATGTCGTCTGAATACTTGATTCCGTCAATGATTTTTGACATATTTTCTCCTTGCGTTTATGGCTGCAGGACTGTTTTTGGTTTTCTTACGCGCTCCGTCCTTCAGTTTTTTCGATTGAAAGATTTGTCATCTTTTCAATTACACTGTCTGGGTATCCGAGATTTTTTGCCTCGTTGTATTCTGCCTGCGTGAGAATCGCATTTCTCGCCCGCACGTCGGCAAAATGACGCTCCATGTCGGCGAGGTTCTTGAGCTTGTTCAGGAACCACGGGTCGATTCTCGTGATTCTGTTGATTTCTTCTATCGAAAGGATGTTCCGCTTTATCGCCTGGAAGACCGCGAAGATGCGCTGGTCGGTGCATTCGCCCACGCGCTCGCGGATTTTCGCGTCGTCCTCCTCCTCAAAAATCGGCAGGTTGAGCGAATCCACGCCGATTTCCGCGCCGCGCGCCGCCTTCATTATTGCCGCCTCGAACGTGTGGGCAATCGCCATCACCTCGCCCGTCGCCTTCATCTGCGTGCTCAAGCGTCGCGCCGCGTACACGAACTTGTCGAACGGGAACTTGGGGAACTTCACGACGACATAATCCAAAACAGGCTCGAAGCACGCCGCCGTCTTCTTCGTCACGAAGTTGGGGATTTCGTCCAAATTGTAGCCGATTGCGATGAGGGCTGCGACCTTGGCAATTGGGTAGCCCGTCGCCTTCGACGCGAGCGCGGACGAGCGCGAGACGCGCGGGTTCACCTCGATGACCGCGTACTCGAAGCTGTCGGGCTTGAGCGCGAACTGGCAGTTGCACCCGCCCTCCATCTCAAGCGAGCTGATGATGTTGAGCGCCGCGCTCCGGAGCATCTGGTACTCCTTGTCCGAGAGCGTCACCGTGGGCGCGATGACAATCGAGTCGCCCGTGTGCACGCCCACCGGGTCGAAGTTCTCCATCGAGCAGACCGTGAGGACGTTCCCCGCGTGGTCTCTCATCACCTCGAACTCCACCTCCTTCCAGCCCGATATGCACTTCTCCACAAGGATTTGGTGGATGGGCGAGCGGTGCAGCCCGTTGTGCGCGATTTCGTCGAACTCCTCCCAGGTGCTCGCGATGCCGCCGCCCGTCCCGCCGAGCGTGAACGCGGGGCGTATGATTGCGGGCAGGCCGATTCCGTTCTTGGCGAAGTCGAGCGCGTCCTCGTACGTCGTCACCACCTTGCTCGGAATGCACGGCTCGCCGATGGACTCCATCGTGTCCTTGAACATCTGGCGGTCCTCCGCCTTGTCGATTGTCTCGGGCTTCGCGCCCAAAAGCCGCACGCCGTGGCTCTCCAAAAAGCCCGACTTGGCGAGCTCCATGCAGAGCGTGAGCCCCGTCTGCCCGCCGAGCGAGGAAAGAATCGAGTCGGGCTTCTCCTTCTCGATGATTCTCTCAATCGTCTCGGGGATGAGCGGCTCGATGTAGATGTGGTCCGCCATCGCGTGGTCGGTCATGAGCGTCGCCGGGTTCGAGTTCACCAGCACGACCTCAAGCCCCTGCTCCTTGAGGGCCTTGCACGCCTGGCTCCCCGCGTAGTCGAACTCCGCCGCCTGCCCGATGATGATGGGTCCCGACCCGATGACCATAACCTTGTGGATGTCTTTGTTCAGTGGCATTGTATGTATCTCCTTTTCTATCAATTCTCTTCGGCTGCCGTTTCATCAGTCCTTTTTGGCTGAAGGCAGAATATCAGCTCGGACTTGTCCTTTCCGTATTCGTCAAAAATTTTCTCAAGGATGTGCTGCTTTGCAATGGTGCTGTTCGCCTTGTAGATGTAGATTCCGTTCCCGATTTCGTTCCAGCCTGAAACACCGGACTTGTCGAACGAAATGTCAATCATCTGCTCGCTTGCGGCTAGAGATGCCATAGGCGCGTAATCCTCGGAAAACAGATATTTTGCGACCGACGTGTACATCTCGACCCACTGGCTCGTTTTTTGCTCGCCGTTGTCGGCATATTGGAACGAAACTAGTTTTCGTCCCGTAAGGTCCTCGCCATCCTCAAGGGAAATCTCGTCAAGCATATCGGTCGGAGGAACAAAATCTGTGGTTGGATACGCCCACAGGGAAATCATTTCTTCCGTGAGGGCATCGCATCGCGCGTTCATCTCGGTTTCAGTCCATTTGTCGAAGTCAAGAAGAATCTTGTTGATGTTCAGTCCGCTGTCTTTGAAGCCGTGTTCAATCGTCTTTTTTACGGAAAAACGCTCGTTTCCGTATTTTGAATTGTAACCAGTGAGCGTCAGGTTGGGGAGCGTGTGCAGGCGAGTGTCGAAAATCTCCTTCCAATTTTCGCCGAGGTCTCGTTTCCAATCTGCAGAAAGCGTTCGCGGCATGATGTGTTCTATTGTCAGTTTATTTGTGTCGTCCGTGCTGTCCATAAGTTCTATCACGTTGACGTGTTCCACCGTGCCCTTGTTTTCCAGTCGGTCAAAAAGATACTGCTTGTTTTTTTTCTGCATTTTATAGACGTTCTTTTCGCGGATTGCTTTTGAAAAATCTTTGTCTTTCGGGAATTCCGCGGAATTGGTCTTGCTTTCAAGGACGTAAACCAGGACGCTGGAGTAGGGCGAGCCTGATTTGTTGAGCCTCTTGATGTCGGAATCCAAGGTGCAGAAAATCTTGTTGAGAGCATTCGTCGGCAGGGCGCACATAATCCTTCGGAAGACGAACGACTCCACGCACTCAAGTGATTTGTTGACGTCCGATTCCGGGATTTCTCCGCGGGCAAACGCACCGAACAGGGCGAGCAAGAAAGGATAGCTCACGGACACGTCGATGAGGTCAAGCCGCCTGAGCGTCGCAAGAATCGTGTTTGAAACGGGAATCTCCAAGACTTTCTTGCCCAGAATCAGAGCATAAATCTTTGCGAAGAAAAGCAGGTCTGACAAAAGCGTTCCGTATTCTGCGGGGGTGAACTTCAGTTGTTTGACGTAATCCTTGAATGCGAAGTAAACCGCCTTGACGTTCGGGATTTTTTTCTGCTTGAGCGTCAGGTAATGGCGTATGAAGTCGCTTACGGCATAATCGGTGTATTTTTCGATTTTGTTCCAATATTTTTCGTAATACTCGTTCTGCAGTTGCGAGTCCAGTCCCATAAGGATAAAGTTGCGGATTTTATCCGCTTCCGTCAAATCAAGCCCTGTCGAGTTCAGGCTCTCAAAAATGAGCTGCGGGTTCTCGTCCTTGTCAACGAAAATGTCAATAATCTCCAGTTTTTTTATCGATGCGAAGAGGTCGTCCACGGAAATCTCGCCCGAGCAAATCCTTGAACAGAAATATTCGTAGTTCTGGGTTATGTTCGAGCCTTTCTCAAATTCCTCCTCGTCACCCGCAACGAGCTTGTCGAATGCCGTGCAGTCGTCCTTTATCGGCTTTAGCCGAAGTTTGCGCACTTCAGGGCTGTATTCGTCAACAATGAATTTATTCTCTATGTAGCGGACGAGTTTTTCATCTTCCGAAGAAACCTTTTTCGATTTCAGTAAATTCACAATGGCGACAAACAGAATTGAAACGGTCGTGATGCGCTGCTGCCCGTCGATTATAAGGTAGTCCGACCCTCCGCCATTTGCCGCAAGCGTTGACACAATGCTTCCAAAGAAATGCTTTTTCCGCCCTTCTTTTGAAACGTGAACCAAATCGTCAAACAACTGCTTGCATTGCTTTTGCGTCCAGTCGTAATTTCTCTGATAAACGGGAATTATATAGCGATTTTCTGAGCCGTCCAAAAATTTTACGAGAAGCTTTGCTTCGCCTTTCATTTTTCCTCCTGTTCCTTCCAAAATCCGTGCAAAAAAAACTGAATCCAAACCTGAATTCAGTCAACACGCAACAAAAACAGCATGCCCGCGCGTTCCGTTCATCAGCGTAAGGAAATGTACAGCGCCCATTTTCATATTAAAAAAGCATTTTAGCGGATTTGCGCACTTTGTGGTAGGGAACAGAACATTCTGTTTTGCGTACAAATAAAATCAAAAAGCGTTTTGTTACTTCCCTCTTTTTTTTGTTTTTGCTATACTTTTTTGAAATGGGAGATGTTTTGAAAATCGCGTTTCAAAATATCTCGATTTATCGGGCTATAGCGCAGCTGGTTAGCGTACAAGTCTGGGGGACTTGGGGTCACCGATTCGAATTCGGTTAGCCCGACTTTGCGGAATCTTTTGAAATACAAAGATTCCGTTTTTTTTATTCGATTTTGTCTATCACGCGGTAGTTCCAATTGTGTTTTGGGTATCGACCTTTCATTTCTTTGCAAATTTCTTGCCACGAACCGCTCCAAAAATGCTCTAAATCGTCTGTAATTTGAAGCGGGCGACGGGCGGGAGAAAGAAGGCGCAAAAGCACCCGCTTTCCGAGGACTTTTGGCGTTTCAAAAACGCCAAAGAGCCGCTGAATTATGCACTCAAGAATCACGCGAATTTCGTTTCCCGATTTTTCGTATCGAAGTCGATTTTTTTTGCCGTTCGGAAGCACCATTTCTTTTGGCGCGTTTTCGTCGATTTTGTGTGCATCTAAATGCCATTTGAGCGCGTTTTTGACAACCGTTTCCGAGATTTTTTCGCTCGACAAAAACGGCAAAAGCCACTCGCGCACGTTTTTTTGAAGCGAAGTCAGTTTTTCAAAAAGAGCATCGTCGTTTGCGTAACGCGCACAAAATTCTGCACGAACAAGAAATTCGGCAGTTTCGCTATCAATCGGAAGGCTCGAAAGTCCCCGTTTTTCAACGCTTTGGCAGAGTGCTTCCAAAAAATCGTTTTTTGAAACGGGGCATTTTTTTCGCTTTAATTCGATTTCGCCAAAAAAAACGATTTCCGATTTTTCGATTTTTCCCGTTTTTTCGTCAAACGACAGGTCGATTTTGCTTTTTGCTCTTTCAAAAATCCATTTTTCTGCTTCCGCGTTTTCAATTTTTTCGTATTCTTGAATAAATCCGACCGATTCTCCTGCGTCAACTTCAATCGCAACAATCCAGAGCGCGCCGTTTGGAATGGCGAGTCGAGCCTTTCTTCCCGACGGAAATTGATATTCGGTAAAGTCGTTTCCGAGTGCGCACCGTTTTGCGATTCTGTCAGGAAAGCCTGAAAGCACGATTTCTCCGATTTGTTTTGATTCTGGAAGACTTCTTCCCGTTCGTTCGATTCGTTTTGATAACGTGCGCAAAAATCGCTCTTGCAACTCTTTTGCGCTTTGTGCGAATTCTGAAAATCGAAGAACCGTCAAAAGCGCGTTTTTTGCCGAAAGCGCAACGCAAGAAAGCCGCGGATTCAAAGGAAGGCAAAGGCAAGCGGTTCCAAGAGGCGTGATTTTTCCGTTTTCATCGATGCAGCCAAGACTCAAAAGCAGTTTTTTTGCTTCGTTCCAAGCGGCTTCGGGCGGCGGAGTGAGCCATTTTAAGCCGTTTGCGTCGGTAACGCCCCACGCGCTACATTCGAGCACGAGAAGCGAAAGTTCTGTGCGCGTGATTTCTGGCGAAGATTTTTCCAAAAGAACATCGGTTTTGTTCCATAAACGAATTGCCGTTCCGCCCGCATTTCGTCCTGCGCGACCCGCTCTTTGCGTGGCGTTAAACGCGCTTTCTCGTTCCGTTTCAAGGTGAGACATTCCAAGCGACGGTTTTAATCGGTTTATTCTGCAAAATCCGCTATCGATTACGAACGAAACGCCTGGAATCGTAAGGCTTGTTTCTGCGATTGAAGATGAAAGAATGACGCGGCGCGGTGATGAAAGTTGCGCGGGGGAAAGGATTTTCTTTTGCTCAAAAAATGGCGTGGAACTGTGGAGAATAAAAACGTCCGCGCGGTTGCCGATTTTCTCTAAAAGACGCGATTTGCATGTTCTGAGTTCAAAAATGCCCGGAAGAAACACAAGAATCGAGTCCGTGCGAAACAAAGGAGTTTGTGGAAAACTCGAAAAACTATCCACATTTTCGGGAATTTTATCCACATTTTCTCTCTCGAAATCCACATTTTCCGTCTGCGTTCCACTGTTTTTCCACAGGTTGTCCACATTTTCGTGGATAAAATGTGGACAACCTACCGATTGTTCGGAAAGTCGCGTTTTGTCCTTGTGGAAATCTTCCTCAAAAAGAATGGAAGCAACACATTGCTCCACCGTTTCTTTTGGACGATATTCGATTTTGACGGGAAAAAGCCGCCCTTGAATGTGGAGCGTTTCTGCGCCCAAAAAATCCGCAATTTCCTTGCTTTCCATCGTTGCGCTCATTATGAGAAGAAAAATGTCATCGCGGATTTCCATTGTTTCAAGCAAAAACGCGAGCGCAAGGTCTGCGTGAATCGAGCGTTCGTGAAATTCGTCCAAAACAACAACGCTCACGCCGTCAAGCGTTGGGTCGTTTTGCAGTTTTTTTGTCAAAATCGCTTCGGTTACAACTTCAAAGCGCGTGTTTTTTGACACGTTTGATTCAAGATGAAAGCGGTAGCCTGCTGTTTTGCCAACTTCCTCGCCGAGATTTTCTGCAACTCTTTGAGCGACCGAAAGCGCGGCAAGTCTTCGTGGCTCTAGCATGATTATTTTTTTGGAAAGTGATTTAAAAGCGCGAGCGGAAGAGCGGTTGATTTTCCAGCGGCGGTTTCTGCCGTAAGAACGAGAATTCGATTTTTGGACTTTTTGAGGCGGTCGCAAATTTCGTCCAAATGCGAAAAAATCGGCAGTTTTTTTATATGCTCTGTATACTTCTTTTTTTCCATAATAAAGACAAATCATAAACTTTCTTTGATAATGCGTTCAAGAATGGCGAATAATTTGCTATACTTTTTTTATGGACGAAGTGAAACTTATCGCGCTTGATTTGGACGACACGCTTTTGAACAAAAACGCACAAATTAGCGAAAGAAACGTGCTCGCTCTTAGAGAATGTGCAGAACGAGGCATTTACGTTGTTCTTTGTTCTGGACGGCTTGAAGAAGCGATTTTGCCTTTTGTGCGCCGACTCGAAATCGCGGGGCTAAAAACGGGGCGATTCATTATTGCGATAAACGGGTGCAGCGTTTTTGATTTGCACGAGCGCACGCAGATTTTGAAAAACGACGTTTCTGGGGACATTTTGATTCGCGCGGACGAAATCGCTCGCGAGTTTTCGCTTTCAAGCGAAGTGTACACGCCAGACACGATTTTTTACGGAGAGGAAACCGAGGAAAACTTGCTTGATGTTGAACTTTGTCATGTAAACGGAGTTCTCGTAAAAGATTACACTTCGTTTTTGAAAAAAGGTTTTCCCAAAATGCTCATTCCAACAAAACCAGAAAACGCTTCGATTTTGCAAACGGTTCAAGAAAAACTCAGACGCGAATTTGGTTCTCGTGCGGTTGTTTTTACGAGTAAACCGTATTTTTTGGAAATCTTGCCGCCGAATTGTGGAAAAGGCGAGGCGGTCAGTTGGCTTTGCTCTCATATTGGCATTCCGCTCAAAAACGCGATGGCTTTTGGAGATGGAATGAACGACGAGTCGATGATAAAAATGTGCGGAATCGGCGTTGCAATGAAAAACGCTTGTCCTTTTATCAAAGAGGTCGCAGATTTTGTAACCGAGTTCGATAACGATTCCGATGGCATTGCGCGTTTTCTTGAAAAAAATCACATTGTGCAAAAAGGGTCGTTTTAGAACAATCTTTATGTCCTAAAAAAGGAAAATGGTATGAAAATCATAATAGTCGGCGCAGGTTTTACGGGGCTTCAACTTGCAAAGCGACTTGTGAACGGCAAAAACGACGTTGTTCTCATCGAAAATGACGAGGAAATTTCGCGGCACGCGCAAGACCGTTCGGATTTCTTTGTGATAAATGCCGATGGAAACAATCTTTCAACGCTTGAGGATGCGGGGCTTGCCACGGCTGACGCGCTCGTTTGCGTAACGAGCAGCGACGAAGTGAACATGGTAACGTGCTCGCTTGCGGATTCGATTTATCCAAAAGTCCTTAAAATTGCGCGGGTTCGCAATTACAGTTATTACGTGAACACCGCTCGTGCAAGCGAAAAACACGCTCATTCCACAAAAAACAATCGACCGCTCTACGGAATCGATTTTATGGTAAATCCCGATTTTGAAGCCGCGCGGGAAATCGTAAATTCGTTTGACAAAGATTCAATCGCGGGGGCGTTGCATTTTTCGGGGTCAAATTACGAGTTGATTCGGATGAACGTTCAGTCAAACAGTGCTTTTGACGGCGCGGCTCTAAAGGATTTGTGGAAACTCACCAAGCGGCGATTTGTGGTGGCGTTCGTGGAGAGCGCGGAAAAAACGTCGCTTCCCTTTGGAGAAACGGTGCTTCGCGCGGGAGATTGCATCGCGCTCGTCGTTGAGCGAACTGCGCTCGGCGAGTTTTTGTCGCTGTGCGGGATTCCTTCAAAATCTATAAAAAAAGTCGTTCTTGTGGGCGCGGGGCGAATCGGGCTTTTGGTTGCAGAACGACTCAAAAAGAAGAAATTTGATTTTATCATCGTTGACAGCGATTCAGAAAAATCGCGGGCGGCGGAAGAGATTTTCCCTGGAATCACGTTTAATACCGACATCACGGACGAAGGGTTTATCGACGAAGAAAACGTGAGCGAATACGATTTAATCATTTGCTCCACAAATGCGTACGAAAAAAATCTCGTAAACGCGGCGTACATTGAATCTTTTGGCGTGGAAAATTCAATCGTGCTTGTTCCGTCGTCGGCTTATTCTGCGATTGCTCGTCATCTCGGCATTGAAATCGCTATTCCCGTGCGAGATACGGTCGTCGATTCAATTATGAGTCACCTTCGCGGCTCTGCCGTAAGCGGAATTCACTCGATTGACGGCGGACGACTTGAAATTGTTGAAATTACCGTTGGCGAAAAATCAAAAACCGTTGGAAAAAAACTCTTTGAAATCTCGGAACCTGGACGATTTTTGGTACTTTTGGGGCAGCAAAACGGCGGCACTTACTCGATTCTTGGCGGGCAAAGCGTAATCGAAGCGGGCGCAAGAATCGTGGTAATCGCAAAGCGCGACAGCGTACAACACATAATAAGGAAATTTGCATGAGAGCGTTTGTTTTTTTTCGGCTCATTTTTGTGGTTCTTGGCGTTGTGGGGTGTGCGCTTTTGTTGCCGCTGTGCGTTTCTGTTTTTTTGGGCGAAACACAAATGACGTTGCCGTTTTTGCTCCCGCTCATTTTCTCCGTAATTTTTGCTGCGTTTTTCTTTTTCCGAGGACGAAAGAGGTCGGTAAAGTTTTCTGTTCGCTCGGTCTATCTTTTTGTTGCGCTCACGTGGATTTCGATTAGTCTGTTTGGCTCGATTCCTTTGTACGCGAGCGGATTTTTTGATTCTTATTCAGACGCGCTTTTTGAGAGCGTGAGCGGATTTTCCACGACGGGGGCAACGATTCTAAAAAGCGTTGAAAATCTTCCAAAAAGCCTAAATCTGTGGAGATGCGAAATGCACTGGCTTGGCGGCATGGGAATTATCGCGCTTACCGTGGCTCTGCTTCCGCTTTTGGGAATTGACGGCTTTCAGTTAATCAAAGCGGAAACAACAGGTCCTGAAAAAGGAAAAATCACTCCCAAAATGGCGAACACGGCGGAAGTGCTTTGGATTCTCTACTTTGCATTTACGGTCGTTCATGCGCTCATTTTGTTTTTTTTGGGAATGAATCCGATTGATTCTATTGCACACGCATTTTCTTCAGTGTCAACGGGCGGGTTTTCTACGCGCGATTCAAGTATCGCGTATTACAATTCTCCTGCAATCGAATGGACTTGTGCGATTTTTATGTTTCTTTCTGGCGTGAATTTCAGTTTGTATTTTTACCTTTTGACAAAAAAATATGTCGACGTTCGGCGCAATTCTGAACTCAAAGCGTATATTTTGCTTGTTCTTGTTTCTTCTGTCATTGTTTCGATTTTGATTTTAGCTCCGAGTGGCGATTTTTTTTCTGCATTTAGAAAGGCATTTTTTCAAGTCGTTTCTGTAATTACATCTACAGGGTATTCCACTGCGGATTATCAACTGTGGCATCCTGCGGCGCAATTTGTGCTTTTCGCGCTTTTTTTTGTTGGCGGTTCGTCTGGTTCAACGGCGGGAGGATTTAAGGTTGTGCGGTGGTGCGTTCTTTTTAAGCACGCAAAAAACGAAATGCTCAGGCTTTTGCATCCGCACGGCGTTTTTTCGCTTAGACTCGACGGGCGAAGCGGGCGGCGCGATTTGGTTGGAAACGTGGCGGCGTTTGCGTTTGTTTACGCAGTTTTGGTTTTTGTTACAACTTTTTTAGGAACGCTTGCGCGTTTAGACATTTTTTCTGCCTTTGCGACCGCGCTTTCGATGGTTGGAAACGTGGGGCTTTCTTTTGGCGAATTGGGACCAGGGGCTTCTTTTGATTTTTTGCCGTCTTTTCTCAAACTTTGGTATTGCTTTGCGATGATTGCGGGTCGTCTTGAACTCTACAATATGTTGATTTTCTTTTTGCGCGAATATTGGAGAAAATAACAAAATCGAGTTTTCTTTTCGCTCTAAAAAAAGAAAGGGGGCTTTTTGCCCCCTCATTAAAATCAAAATCTAAAGATTAGATTTCCTTTCGGATTCCTTGCTGCTGCACGTGAATGCTTGCAAGAACAATGCCAACAAGTGCAATCGTCCAACCAACAAACACGATGTACGCCCCCACGGCGGCGTATCCAAAAATGGGTTGTACTTCCAAATACTTTGGAATTGTGATTGTGGCTGCAAGTCCAAAGCCCGCGCCAACAAGCCAAACCAAAACGTCGCCCACAAAACTTTCTGCGCAAAGGAACACAATAATTCCCGCGATTGTGGCAAGCCACATTGCCACTGGGAATGTGGCATTGTATGCGTATCCGCCTGCGCTGTCTGCAACGTTAAAGAATTTTGCCATTCCAAATATGTTTTTAAGAGTACGCTCTTCGGTGTATGTTACTTTGTCTTGATTTTCTTGCCGAGTTTTCTGAACTTTTTTTGTTGTTGGAACGGTGATTCCTGCTGCCGCAAGAATCGCGTCTGTTTCCGCAGAAGACGCTTCCACGGCGGATTCGGTGGTTGTCTGCGTTTCCGTTGTGGTTGTTTCGCTTTTTTCAGTTGTCTTTTTGAGGCTGATTATTGTGGGGTCATCGCTGTCAAAATTGGTAGATTTTTTTGTTGTTGTTTCAGAAGAAATTTCCGTAGTGGTTTCTGAAGCAGGAGCGTTGGCAGCAATTTTTGCCAAAGATTCTGCCTTAAAAAGCGCGATTTCCTCCGCAGAAAGCGGAACTTCCTCTTCATAATTTACGGTAACTGGCACGCTTTCGTGATGCTCAATCTGCTCCGTAACAAAAATCGTTGGCACAAGAAATCCAACGAGTGCAAGCGCAGAACCTGCAACAAAAATCTTTCGGTCAAGCGACCTGCTTTTTAGATTTTCAGAAAATGACATGGATTGCTCCTTTGATTGAAATAAGATTTTTTAATTATATACCTTGATTTGATTCAAAGTCCAACAAATTTTATTCAAAACAATTCCTTATGAGAGAAAAATTCCAAAATCGATAAATTGTATTGTACAATAAGAGTATGAAAATTTTGGAAAACATTTCAGAGTATTATGACGAGCTTTTTCCAGTCAGTTTGGCGCAACGCGAGTTTTACGAAAATCTTGCTACGTTGTTCAAAAATCCCGTGAAATATCTTCGACTTTGTTGCGGAACGGGCGAATTTGAGCAAAAACTCTCTCAAGAAGGCGCGGACGTTACGGGAATTGAAACAATAACCGATTTGCTTGAAAGCGCAAACAGAAGACGGCGGACGCAACTCATGGCATTGCGTTTTTTTAACATGAAAAACGACGAACTTTCGCGATTTTTGGGAAAAGGCTTTTACAACATCATTTCGATTTTAGACGGCAGAATCCTTTTTGTGGGGAACGAAAGCGAAATAAAAAAACTCATTTTTGATTGCAAAACGCTTCTTTCGGATTTTGGACGGCTTGTGATTTCCGTGCCAGATTTTGAGTTTTTTGACAAAAATCCGAATTTTGTTTTTAGCCGAGAGAGCATTCGCGTGAAATTTTTTGAGCGAATAAAGAAAAACTCTGACGGCTCGTTTTTTCTTGAACAAAAAATCGAAACTGGAAATGGCGACGTTCGCGTTGTAACCGATTGCCCTGTTTGCGCACTTTCTCGCGAATGTTTTTTTGAGTGTGCAAAAGACGCGGGCTTTTCTTCCGTGGAATTCAAAAACGGGTTTGACGACAAAAGTCAAAATACGCTCCTTGCCGTGTTGTCTTAGTTTTTTGCATTTCAAAAAAATCAAGAAAAATTCAAAAATACGATTTTTTTACTTGACTTATGGGTGTTGTCATGTTTTCTAAAAATAGATATACTTTTTTTAGTTCTGTTTAGAACGAAAAAATATTTATATACCGTAAAATTACAAAAAGGGAGTTGAATATGTCTTTAAAAAAGTCATTCACAAAAGATGGAAAATGCAACGTTACTTTTACCGTTACGGCAGAGGCGGCACAAGGCGCAAAAACAGTAACGATTGCTGGTGATTTTAACAGTTGGAGCAGCACAGAAACTCCTCTCAAAAAAGGAAAGGACGGCTCATTTTCTGTAAAAATTGCACTTGAAGTTGGAAAAGAATATCAGTTCCGCTATCTTCTTGACGGAAGCCGCTGGGAAAACGATTGGGCAGCCGACAAATACATTCCTGCACCATTTAGCTCAACAGACAATTCTGTGGTTGTTTGCTCAAAGTAATTCTTTATCAAAAAAAATCAAAAAAGTCGCCGTTGGCGGCTTTTTTTTGTCTAATTCGCAATAAATCTTTTTCATGGAACGAACAAATCAAGAAAATCAAAACACAACGTTACTCTTTGACAGAAAATTCCTTATGCGCCTTATGCTTCCGCTTGTTGCAGAGCAATTTCTTGCAATGACGATTGGGGCGTGCGACACAATAATGGTTTCGTCCATTGGGGACGCGGGAATTTCGGGCGTTTCTTTAATCGACCAATTTAGTCAACTGATGATTCAACTTTTTGCCGCTTTTGCCACGGGAGGCGCGGTTGTAAGTTCGCAATATTTGGGACATAAAGACAAAACGTCGGCGCGACTTGCAGCAAAACAACTGCTTTTTGTTGCGCTCACAACGGGATTGCTTGTTGTTGCCGTTTGTCTTCCGTTCCGAGAGTTTATTCTTCAAAAACTCTACGGAAAAAGTGACGCGGAAGTTCTCAAAAACGCGCTTACTTATTTTGTGTGGATTTTGATTTCTTTTCCGTTTCTTGCGGTTTACAATTCGTCGGCAGCCCTTTTTCGCTCAATGGGAAATTCAAAACTTTCCTTAAAAGTGAGTATCGCGATGAATCTGGTGAACATTGCGGGAAACGCCGTTTTGATTTACGGGGCAAAAATCGGCGTTTCGGGCGCGGGAATCAGCACGCTTTTGAGTCGAATCGTTGGCGCGGTTGTCATGTGCACGCTTCTTTGCTCCAAAAAAAACGAAATCTACATCGAACGCATTTGGAAAATCGAAGTCAATTTTGGAATGATTCGGAGGATTCTCAAAGTGGGAATTCCGAGCGGAATCGAAAATTCTGTTTTTCATATCGGAAAGATTTTTGTTCAGTCTTTTATGTCTGGATTTGGAACGATTGCGATTGCCGCAAACGCGATTTCAAATACGGTGGCGAGTTTTTCAAATATTCCAGGAAATGCGTTGGGACTTGGAAGCGTAACGGTCATCGGGCAGTGCATTGGCGCGGGAGAAAAAAATCAAGCGGTCAAATACGGACGAAATCTTATGAAAACGGCTTACGCGGCAATGTTTTGTACAAGCGCAGTGATTTTTTTGCTTTCGCCGTTTATTACAAGTGCGTTTAAAATTTCAGCGGAAAGTCAAAAACTCGCCGTGGGAATTATCAGAACGTGCATGGTTGCAAACGTGATTTTTTGGCCGATGTCATTCACAATGCCAAACATTCTTCGTGCGGCGGGCGACGCAAAATTTACGATGGTTGTGAGCAATTTTTCGATGTGGGCGTTCCGAGTTCTTTTTAGTTTTTTGATTTCGTCGTTTATTTTAAAGCGATTTCCAGATTCCACGAGTCTTGCGCTTTACGGCGTGTGGTTTGGAATGTATCTCGATTGGATTTTTAGAGGAACGATGTTTTTAATTCGTTTCAAAAGTCAAAAATGGCTCGAAAAAAAAGTGATTTAACTAGAAATGCGATTGTTACATTGGGGGCGGGGAGGAGAGTCTATCGAAACTAACAGATTTTGGTGGTGTTACAGAAAGTATGCTGGGAGCGGTGGTTGAGTAGACCGAAGGTCGTATCGAAACCACCGCATATTGCTTGCAGGTCAGCATACATTTTGTAACATCTCCCAGATTTTTTCGTATCATTTTATTTGATTATCATTTACAATAAGACCGCCGTTTCTGGCGCAATCTTACGGGGAAAATCCCCAAAATCCAACGGAAAATCATGCAAAATTTGTTTTTTGATACCCGAAAACTCGATGAATCGTGCAGAGCCGCTTACGGGCTTACAGAAGAAATTATGATGGAAAATGCTGCCGCTGCCCTTGAAAATGCAATTCTTGAGCATGGAAAATTCAGCGATTTTAGAAATCGCGTGTTGATTTTTTGCGGGCGCGGGAACAACGGCGCGGACGGTTACGCGCTTGCTCGGCGATTGCGCTTGCGATATGACGTTGTTGTTTTTCAATGCGAGCAGCCGTCAAGTCCGCTGTGCGTGCTTCAAGCGGAGCGCGCAGCAAAATGCGGCACGGTTTTCTTTGATTTGGAAGATTTTACGCTTGAATTTGTGGAAAGCGCAGTCGTAATCGTGGATTGCATTTTTGGAACGGGATTTCGTGGCGAATTGAACGAAAAAATCCAAATTCTTTTGAATGACGCAAACGACGTTTCTGCGTTTCGGATTGCGTGCGACGTTCCGAGCGGAATCGATTTAGACGGCAACGTTTCCGTGGGAACGTTCAAGGCGGATTTGACGGTGACGATGGGCGCGTTAAAATTGTCGCTTTTTCACGATTTAACAAAAGATTTTACTGGCGAAGTTGTGTGCGCTGATTTGGGAGTCGTGAGAAGGCTCTACGAAAATTCGTCAAATTCGCCGCTCAAAGCCGCCGTGCTTTTGGACGAAAGCGATATGTTTCTTCCGCACCGAACGCGGCTTTGCGTAAACAAAGGCAGTTTTGGACACGCGGTAATCGCGTTTGGAGAAAAAAAAGGTGCGCCCGTTCTTTCGGGGCTTTCTGCGGAGCGATTTGGCGCGGGGCTTGTTACACTTGTTGATTTATCGGGCGACGCGGATTTTGATTCTGTTCCGCCAGAACTTATGACGGCTACCGAACTTCCAGAGCGAACGACCGCGATTGCGCTGGGAATGGGACTTGGACGAACGGCGCAGGCGGAAGCGATTATTCAGCAATTTTTCAATTTTCTTGCGGTAAATCCTGAAATTCCGTGCGTAATCGACGCGGACGCTTGTTATTCGCCCTCTCTTCCTGGATTTTTGAAACAGCGCGGAAGAAAAACCGTCCTCACGCCGCATCCAAAAGAATTTCAGGCGATTTTGAGGGCGTGTTCGCTCGGCGACTATTCTGTTCAAGATTGCATAACGCGCCGTCCAGAGTTAATTGAGTTGTTTTGTCGCGCATTTCCCAAAGCAACGATTATCGTAAAGGGCGCAAACCCGATGATTGGACAGTTTGACGGCAGAAAATTCAATTTGTACGTTAATCCGTTCGGAAAACCGTGCCTTGCAAAAGGAGGGAGCGGGGACGTGCTTTCTGGATTGATTGTCGCCTTGCTTTCGCAAAAATACCGTTGCATAGACGCGGCAGCCACCGCTTCGCTTGCCCACGCACTTGCCAGCCGCAAAATTGCGTGCGATTTTTCGATGACTCCGCTTGAACTCATCGAAAAAGTCGCATCGCTTGGCTAATTTTACGTTTATTCAATTTCGCAATCAACGAGTTCGGTGCAGGTGTAGCCGTTTACGTCGTGCTGATGATATGTTCCGACGAGTGTAATCACTGAATTTTTTTGCGGGTATGCGCTTGGATAAGACGGCGAGCCTTTGAGCGTGAATTCCATTCCTTGTGCGCAACACGCGGTTGCGTCCATAATTACGCAAGCAAATGTTCGTTTTTTGATTGGATTTCGTTCGTCTTCAAAAACGGAAAATTGTCCGCGAATCCGAATCGTTTTTCCTTCATATTTTTCAGGCTCTACAATCATGTTGAATACTTCGCCGTAAATGAGCGTGGCGGGAAGGCGCGTCAAATCTACGTCAACTTTCTTTTTTCCTGCCGCTGCCACTTCAAAAAAAACGAGGGCAAAAAAAACGGCGCACACGATTTTTCTCATAACGTTCTTCCTTCTAAATAAATCGATGGAGATGTTACAAAATGTATGCCGACCTGTAAGCAATATGCGGTGGTTGAGCTTGTCGAAACCACCATCTTCTTACACTACGGTGGTTTCGATACGACCTTCGGTCTACTCAACCACCGCTCCCAGCATACTTTCTGTAATACCACAAAATCGATTATCGACCTAAGATTTTTCCGACTAAAAAGCACGTTGCAAATGTAAAACAATCGAGTGCGACGATTGTAGCTCCCACGGGCGTGTCTGCGATGATTGAAACGATGATTCCTGCGAGCGCGTCAAAAACGGAAAAAATAACGGAAAAAATTGTAACCGAGCGGAAACTTTTGCACAGTCGCATTGCACTCAACGCGGGAAAAATAACGAGTGCGCTCACCAAAAGCGAGCCAACGAGATTCATTGCAAGAACCACGACAACGGCAATAACAACGGCAAGCGCGATGTTGTACGCACCAGTTTTTGTTCCTGTTGCGCTCGCAAAATTCTCGTCAAACGTAATCGAAAAAAGTCGATTGTAGCCCAAAACAAAAAGCACGCACACAATAATCGAAAGCACTGCCGAAAGCCAAACTTCGCCCGATGTGAGCGTGACGATTGCGTAAGAACCAAACAACGTTCCGCAAACGTCGCCCGAAAGATTCGTGGTCGGTTTTAGCACGTTCAAAAGAAGATAACCCGCCGCAAGCGAACTAACGGAAAGCATTGCAAGCGCGGCATCGCCTTTTATGCGCCTTTTTCCGCTGCAAAGAAGAACAACCGCCACAAAAACCGTTGCAGGAAGCACCAAAATCATTCGATTTGAAAGCGAAAGAACCGAAGCAACGCTCATTGCTCCAAATGCCACGTGACTCAATCCGTCGCCGATAAACGAAAATCGTCGCAAAACGAGCGTTACACCCAAAAGCGAGGAGCAAAGCGCGATAAGCGTTCCTGCGATGAGTGCGCGTTGCGTCGTTGCATACGAAAGATAATCAAAAAAATCCATGTTAATTTTCCTAACGGTTTAATTCTTTTTTTCCAAGATTCGTTTTTTCAAATTCGGATTTTGTTCCAAAGAAAAACGTTTTTCCTAAATGCAAAACGTGCGTGGCGTATTGAACAGCGTCTTCGTCGTGCGTAATCATCAAAATCGTCATTCCGCGTGCGTGCAGATTTTTGATAATTCCGTACAAATCTGCCGTCGCCTCCATGTCGAGTCCCGTTACAGGCTCGTCCAAAAGCAACGTTGAATCCGCAGCGCAAAGTGCCCGCGCAAGAAGAACGCGCTGCTGTTGCCCACCCGAAAGTTCGCGGTAACTTTTTTTGCGCAATTCCAAAATGCCAAGCGTTTCAAGCGCGTTTTTCGTTCGTTCGTTTTCTTTTGAGCCAAAAAATACGCGATGCCTGAGTCGATTCAAACAGCCAGAGCGGACAATTTCCTCAACGACCGCTGGAAAATCCCGCTGAACGAGCGTTTGTTGCGGAAGGTAGCCGATTTTTTTTCGGTCAAATCCTTCGCCAAATGTGAGATTTCCGCCGAGCGGCTTTTGGAGTGCAAGAAGCGTTTTCATAAGCGTGGTTTTTCCCGCTCCATTTTCGCCCACAATGCAAAGATAGTCGCCTGTTTCAACCTTAAACGAAAGCCCTCCAATCACTTCTCGTCCGCCGTATCCGAGCGAAAGCGAATCGCACTCGATTATTGCCATTGTTTTCTCCTCGGATTTTTAATCGTAAAACTGTTCGATGACAGCATTTTTGAGAGCGTGATATTCTCCAAACTCGTCGCGCGCTTCGCCAAAAACGCCGCGCACGGTAATTTGTGTTCCAGGCGAGGGCAGGGGAGTGTTGGATTCTGCTTCAAGAACAAACGGAAGACCTATCGAGCAGCACGCGGAAGTGTCTTGAACCGTGCAATAAAGCGTTTGCACTCGTTTTCCGTCAATTTCGTTTTCGTCGATTTCAAGCGAACCGTGCATTCTAAAAGTCGTTCCGTTGTATTTTTCAGGTTCCGTAAAAACCGAAGCGAGTTCCGCGTAAATCATCGTGGTTCCCAAATGCGAAAGGTCGATTTCCGTTTTTTGGGGAGCAGTTTTGTTTTGAATCAAAACGAGCGCGAGCGTTACGCAAAGCGAAATCGCAGCCAAAATAAGGAAAATCGCGTTTTTATTTTTTCCACCCGCTTTTGCCTCTTCATTTTCAGATCTTCCGTTGGTTTCCCAAAGCGACATAGTTTTCTCCTCCTGCATTTTTCATTTTTAGTTTCTCTAAAATCGCCCCAGAATTCAAGAGTGTTTTTGATTTTTTAGCGGAGTGCGTTTTTGATTGCCGCAAGATTTTTTTTCATGATTTTGATGTACGTTGCGCCTTTTTTTGCGTCGCGCAACGTTGTCGCTTGCATGGAATCGATTTCAGCGATATTTGCTTTCTTTTTTTTGGAATTTTGAATCACGGATTTTGCAAGTTTTTGGTCGCATTTTTCAATCGTGCAAATCGTTCCAAGATTCAATTCGTCGATTTTTCCAGAAAGAAAAACGACCGTCTTAAAACTCGCCTCCGTTTCCGAAGAACAGCCCGAAAACGCCGCAAAATAAGAAAGTCCGTAATCGTCCACAAGGTAGCGAAACGGAAATCTATCCGCAAAAAGCAACGTTTTTTTGGACGCATTCAAAATCGTTTTTTCGTATTCAGCGTCGAGTTCGCTCAATTTTTTTGTATACAGCGCAAGATTTTTTTGATAAACGTGCGCATTTTCTGCGTCCGCTTCACAAATCGCGTTGCAAATCGCCTCGCACAAAATGGGTGCGTTTTTGATTGAAAGCCAAACATGTTCGTCTTTTTCGTCCTCGTCCTCGTCCGAAGATTCCATTCCTTCTACAATTTCTTCCGTTTTTGCTCGCTCGCCCAGGATTTCAAGCAAATTCACGGTTTTTTGATTTTTGTTTGTGGCATTTTTGAGCGCGTCTTCAATCCACTCGTCGCTTTCTCCGCCCACAAAAATAAAAACGTCCGCCGCGCCAACTTTTATGATGTCTTTCATGCTCGGCTGAAACGAATGAAGGTCAACGCCGTTGTCCAAAAGCAACGTGAGTTCCGCGTCCGCCGCCCGTTCGCCCAAAATTTCGCGCGTCCAATCGTATTCTGGAAAAATCGTTGCAACAATTTTGAGTTTTTTTGACTCCGATTTTGGCTTTTTTGCCGCAAACGCCTGCGCTCCAGAAAAAATGAGCGCGAACAGAGCAAAAAAAATTGCCACAGAAATAATTACGTTTGATTTTTTCATCTTTTTCCTTTTTTGATTTGTGTTTTGAAAAATTGATAAAAATGATAACGATTATCAGATTAGCAAAAATCGCACTTTTGTGTCAATAAAATTTGAGAATGATTTTCAAAATCGCTCGAAAAATTGTTATTCAAATTGTAAAATTGTAAAACGTTTTAGAAAGTATGCCAAAAGCGGTGGTTTCGACAGGCTCAACCACCGTCAATTTTTTTGGAGGAGTAAAATATGATTAAGATTTTTAAGTTTGTTGCGGTTTTGCTTTGTTTTTTGTTGCTTTTTGTTTCTTGCGAAGATGAAAAAACTCCCGATTCTTCAAATGAATCAAATGAGTCGAATGAATCTTCGGTTTCGGGGCAATACACGAGCGAAACCTCTGGTTACGTTACGTTTTACGAAGGCGCGGACGCAACAACCGTTGCGTATTACGTTCCAGAACTCGAAGATGGGTGGTATCATTGCGCGGTTTCTGAGTCAAAATATTCGGCTCTGCCAGAAGGGACGGCAGTTGCTCTTTCGGCAAACGACAAAACCGTCAATTTGCTTGTTACGGATTTGTGTCCGTCGTCGGAAAATTCAAAGCATACAAGCAACTCAAATTATTTTTTTGACCTTGAAAAATCTGCATTTAC
>ERZ842401.2495-NODE-2495-length-24580-cov-4.350459_pt1 | contig 24580 bp, 25 predicted proteins | sample MGYA00521270_ERZ842401 | MGnify/ENA primary metagenome ERZ842401 (study PRJEB31892, sample SAMEA3878208) | bioreactor metagenome | biome: Moose rumen | place: Sweden | collected 2011-10 | study: EMG produced TPA metagenomics assembly of the PRJEB12797 data set... | reverse complement strand
ATTATAACATGTCCTGCAGGAAAAATCTTGCGGGATTTTTTGTTGCCTTCGGGGGTCTGTCTGTCAACGGGAGGGCTGCGTCATGTTAGGCAAGGTCAAGAGACTCGCAAAAAGAGTTCTTCGTAAATGCATAAAACCTATGGGAACTTTCACGTTTATCACTTCACCAGAATATTACCGTCAGCTTCAAGATTTGCTCCTTATCGCTAAACCTGAAGGCTTCGAGCTGGTAAGAATAGGCAGAGAACATGACGGCGGATATATCCTTCTGGACAACTTTCACAACGGAGACACAGCATACTCTTTCGGTATAAGCAATGACGTATCTTGGGATAAGGATATGGCTTCACGAGGCTATGATGTCTTCATGTATGACCATACTATTGACGGTCTGCCTGAAGAGAATCCGCGCTTTCACTGGAGCAGGCTCGGCATAGCGGACGGAATAACCCAAGACGACAGGCTGAAGACTCTTGACGAACTCATCAGGGCAAATCATCATGAGGACAAACACAACATGATTCTCAAGATGGATGTTGAAGGCGCAGAGTGGGGCTTCTTGTCGCAGGTCAGCTCTGAGACTCTCTCTCAGTTCTCGCAGATGACGTTCGAGTTTCACGACATACCCAATCACAAAAACCCTGAACAAGTGCTGGCAATTCTCAGGAAGATTAACCAGACTCACCAGTTGATTCACCTTCACGCTAACAATAACGGCAGCTATATAGAGTTCGGGAACAAGAAGTTCTGCTCTCTGTTCGAGCTTACTTATGCACTCAAGAGCAAATACAGCTTCCGCAAAGATTATGATGTTGTCCTGCCTATTGAAATTGATGATGTCAACATTGCTTCTCTGCCTGAAATAGTGCTTGGCCGGTGGAATGAGCATTCTGATATTGGGAATAGAATTGTTGTCCACGTTAATGCTTCTCTGAATGACAAACGCAAAGCAAGAGTAATTGTCTTCTAACAACACGGCCTCCCTAAATCATCAGGGGGGCTATTTTTTTGTGATATACTTACCAGCTATCAGCACAACAACAAAATTTTACACGCCTGCTTCACGTTAAAGGTGTCTCTCAGGAGATTACAAGCAGGCGCATACAATTAACCTTTAGGAGGTATTTATTCTTTATGGCAGTAGCAAGTATGAAGCAGCTTCTTGAATGCGGAGTCCACTTCGGACATCAAACCCGCCGCTGGAACCCCAAAATGAAACCCTACATCTTCACTGAACGTAACGGTGTCTACATCATCGACCTTCAGAAGACAGTCAGAGGCCTCGACCGCGCTTATGACTTCATCAGAGAAACAGCAGCTAACGGAGGTCATATCCTCTTCGTCGGCACTAAGCGTCAGGCTCAGGAAACCATCAGGGACGAAGCTACAAGATGCGGACAGTTCTACATCAATCAGCGTTGGCTAGGCGGACTCATGACCAACTTCCCAACAATCCGTAGACGCATTTCTCGTATGCTCGAACTCAGAAAGTATGACGAAGAAGGCACTTGGGAAGAGTTCACAAAGAAAGAAACCGCAGCTATCAAGAAGGAACAGCTCAAACTTGAGAAGTACTTAGGCGGAATAGCTAACATGACCGCAACTCCCGACGCAATCTTCCTCATTGACCCAAGACGCGAAGAAAACGCCATCGCTGAGGCTCGCAAGCTCAAGATTCCCGTCGTCTCAATCGTCGACACTAACTGCGACCCTGAGATGATAGATTACCCCATACCCGGCAACGATGACGCTATCAGAGCCATCAAGCTCATCACCGGACTCATGGCAAACGCCGTAATCGAGGGCAGGCAGGGTGAAGACGCAGTGATTATCCCAGTTCAGGAACTCAGCGGTACGGACATCCTCAGCGACGAAGAACGCATGGCAGAACGTGAGAGACTCCATGAGGAGTACGAGGGCAACATTGACGACGAGGAAATGGAGGGCTAAGTCATGGCAGAGATTACAGCCGCAAAGGTTAAGGAATTACGCGAACGTACCGGCTCAGGAATGATGGACTGCAAAAAGGCTCTCGCTGAAACTAACGGCGACATGGAGAAAGCTATTGACTATCTCCGTGAGAAAGGTTTAGCTAAGGCCGCAAAGAAAGCTGAACGTACAGCAGCAGACGGAAGAGTCTTCCACTTTGTCAGCCCGGACGGCAAGATCGGAGTCATGATTGAGCTGAACAGTGAGACCGATTTTGTGGCCAAGACTGACGAGTTCAACAGCTTGGGCAATAAGATTACTGCTCACCTCACAGCAAAATCATACGCAGACCCCGCAGCACTCCTTGAGAGCGTACACGAGTCAGGAGCAACAATTAATGATCTGGTTACGGCAATCATCGCTAAGCTCGGAGAAAATATCGTCCTCAAGAGATTCGCACGTTATGACGCAGAGAACGGAAAAGCCTTTTGCTACATTCACAGCAACTACAAAGTCGGTGCACTCGTAGAACTTGACGCAGAGGACAAATCCGCAGCAGAAAAAGAAGAGTTTGCGGAACTCGGACACGAAATTTGTATGCAGATAGCAGCAGCAGCTCCTCAGTTCTTAGTGCCTGATGATGTACCCGCAGATGTCATTGACAGGGAAAAGACCGTATACCGTCAGCAGCTCATCGACGAGGGCAAGCCTGCAGACAAAGTGGAAAAGATTATCCCAGGCAAGCTCAGAAAGTATTTCGAGACAGTGTGCCTCATGGAGCAGGAGTATATCCGCGACACGGACAAGAGAATCAAGCAGCTCGTTGATGAGGTCGGCAAAAAGTTAGGCACAAAAATTACTGTGAGACGGTTTGAACGTTTCGCAATAGGCGAGTAACAGGAAAGTATTATCCCCGGTGTTTACGCTGGGGATATTGTCATTAATGGAGGCAGATAGATTATGCCTAAATACAAGCGGATATTGCTAAAGCTGTCGGGTGAAGTCCTCGCAGGAGAAAAACGCACGGGTCTGGATTTCGCAGCTGTGAAGAATTTCGCTCAGGACTTGGCCAAGATTCATGACGCTGGCATTGAGCTGTCAGTTGTGATTGGCGGAGGCAACATGATTCGCGGAAGGGATGCTCTGGATTACGGACTAGAACACGCACAAGTAGACTCCATCGGTATGCTCGGTACGGTCATGAATGCATTAGCCCTGAAGTTTTCGCTTGAGGCTCTGGGCGTTAAGGCTCAGGTACTCTCAGCAGTCGGAATGTCCCCTATAGCCGAGCTGTATTCCCGTGAACACGCAAAGGAGCTTCTTGCGTCGGGATATGTCGTGATTTTCGGTGCAGGGACAGGACACCCCTTTTTCTCGACCGACACAGCAGCTGCACTCAGAGCTTCAGAATTAGGGCTTGACTGTCTGGTGAAGGCCACTAAGGTAAACGGCATATACACTAAAGACCCTGAGAAGTTCCCTGACGCTGAATTTTTGCCTGAATTGACCTACAGCGAGGCCATTGAGAGAAATATTGCGGTAATGGATACGGCAGCATTTGCGCTTTGCAGGGAGAATAAGATTCCTGTTTGGGTGATGAGCATTCACAACTCAGACTGGGTGAAGAATATTATTGACGGTGTGAAAACCGGAACGATCATGAAGGAGGACTAATCACAATGCCGAAGGATGAGCTTGCGGCTTTACGCGAGAATATGGACAAAGCAATAACGTTTTTGCAGAATGAGTACTTATCGATACGCACAGGCAGGGCGCATCCAGGTCTTGTGAGCGACATTAAGGCGGACTACTACGGAACTCCGACAGCCCTGAAGCAGTTAGCGAACATAACGATTCCTGAAGGACGAGTGATACAGATTGCGCCGTTCGACAAGGGAGCACTAAAGGCTATGGAGAAGGCTATTCTTGCTGCGAATATCGGCATGACACCCCAGAGCGACGGAACAGTGATTCGCTTGACACTTCCTGAGCTGACGAAGGCAAGACGCGTAGAACTCACGAAGATTCTGGCCAAGAAGGCTGAAGAAGCAAAAGTAGTTATCCGGAATTACCGGCGCGATGCAATAGAGACTCTGAAGAAGCAGGAAAAGGCCTCAGAGATTACGGAGGACGACCTCAAGAAGTTGACTAAGGACGTGCAGGACATAACGGACAGCTACATCAAGAAGATAGACGAGGTGTACAAGGTCAAGGAGAAAGAGGTACTTGAAGACTAGCGTAGATACTGTGAGGGAGATTCTGATACCTGACCCGTTTAACCGGCTGAATGACTCGTTCTTTAAGTACGTCATAGCATCTCCGGAACGTAAGCACCTGACTATAGCTTTTTTGAATGCAGTGCTGAAACAGCATTTACACAAGGGCGAAAAGTTCATCAAGGTTGAGGACGTAGAGTTTCTTGACCGTGAAGCTGTTGCGTATTGGCAGGGAGCTAAAGTGCCGAGATTTGATGTATTTGTGAGGTCAAGTGAGGGCAGGTTGTTTCACATAGAAGTACAGGATGCACCGGATAAATTTTTCCTGAAACGAAGTCTGTTCTACACGAGTCATGATTTCGTGTCGCAGTCCAAGCGCGGGCTGAGTTATGAGGAGTTCGAGCCTGTGGTGTATATAGGGCTTGTGAACTTCAGCGCAATGGGGAATGTCAGAGGCTCTCGTGAGTGGTACACGGTTCACCGGATTTCAGATGCACAAACACATGAATGTATGTTCAGCTGGCTGGAACTTCGTATGCTGGAGCTTCCGCAGCTAAGGCGTAAGTGCCGTGAGTCTGGTAATATGCCGGAAAGTGAACTTGAGGCGATATTATTCTACTTCGGCAATATAGGAGGTGAAAAGATTATGCAGGCAGTTGCTGAGGAATACCCTGTTGTAGATGAACTGCTTGACCTTGAGGCTAAGTACAGAAGCGATCCGTTATTGCAGAGGCAGTATGATTTTGCAGAACGTGCACACAAAGATTACCTTCTGAATCTCAAGGCAGAACGTGAAGAGGGCGAAAAACGCGGCGAAAAACGCGGTGAAAAACGTGGCCTCGCAAAAGGTATGAAGCAGGGTCGTGAAGAAGAACGCAAAAACATGATCCGTATACTTCGTGCGGACGGTGTCTACACTGATGAGCAGATAGCACAACTGCTTGACACTCCCATTGAGCTTGTAAGAGGTATTCAGCTATGACACAAATACAACTTTAAGGAGGATCGATACCTCATGGAAGAAAAAAGCCAGTACAATTCACCTGGCTACACAACGTTCAAAATGAAGCTCAAAAAGTTAATCGGTATAGACCTCAATTCCTACAAGGAACAGATCCACCGGAGAACTCATGAGCTTATGGCTCGCTGGGGCTGTAAAAATTATGACGAGTATTACGACATGGTCAGCAGGGACGAAAAAAAGTTACGCGAGTTTCTAGATCACCTGACTATCAACGTGTCGGAGTTCTTCAGGAATGACTCCCAGTGGTGGAAGATGCGCGACAAGATTATTCCTGAGCTGATTCAGAAGCGCGGAACTAAACGCCTTAAGCTCTGGAGTGCAGGGTGCGCAACAGGTGAAGAGCCGTACTCTCTGGCTATTCTCTCTGCCGTCTGCGGACTAGACGCTATGAATCCCGTCCTCGCTGTTGACGTGGATCAGGGAGCAATAGCAGCTGCTCAGAGGGCAAATTACCGCAAAGCTAACTTACTCAACGTCCCGAAGGATTATCTAGCTAAATACTTCACGACAAAGGACGGAGGAGCTACTTATGACGTTACCCCAGAAATCAAGCGCAGAGTAACGTTCAAGAAAATGAACATGATCGATGACTCGTTCGGTACAGGGTTTGACCTGATACTTTGCCGCAATGTAGTAATCTACTTCACGGCAGAGACAAAAGATAAGCTCTACAAAAAGTTCTTTGACGCGCTCGCACCTGGGGGATATTTTCTCGTCGGGTCAACAGAACAGATATTCGGCCATCAGCAGATAGGCTTTGTGTCAGCCGGGCCGTTCCTGTACACAAAGAAATAGTAATGTATGAATTTCAGCTGACCAGCAGAATAAACAATGCTATACAAGATATGTGCTGGAGATTCAGCTTCAGGAAAGTAAATAGAGTTCTGGTTAAGGCCGGTGCTATGAGGAAGATTAACCCGGAATTGATGACGTTCATTTTTGCATCGCTCTCAAGAGGAACTCCTGCAGAAGGCGCGTTATTGTCCGTGATGTTCATTCCCGCAACGTTCAGGTGTCATTCATGCGGCAGAACATGGACTACTGAAGAGACAGAATTTTTGTGTGCCAGCTGCGGAAGCCGGGACGTTGACTTGTTGACCGGCCTTGAAATGGCTATAGACTTTGTTGAAGTTGAAGGCTGAATGTTTGCTGAATCATGATTGTTAATAACACAAATAATATACTGCTTCGTCTGTCCCCAAAGCAGATCGAGGCAGTAACTTATACCAAAGGGCCGCTGAGAATAATTGCAGGAGCTGGAAGCGGAAAGACTAGAGTGCTTACTCACAAAATAGCGTGGCTCATCAGTGAGGGCATAGCAAGTCCTGACCACATTATGGCCGTAACATTCACTAACAAGGCCGCAGGAGAAATGCGCTCAAGAATAGACGCAATGATACCAGGCAGTGCAGCATCAAGAATCAGAGTGAGTACATTTCACGGTTATGGTCTGCAGTTTCTTTTCAGGCACAGGGAGTCAGCGCAGAAAATTCTGAATCTCCGTGAAGGCTTCACAGTCTTCGGCAGGGACGACTCACGGGCACTAATGAGGGATATTCTGAACAAGGATGACACTTCCGAATCCAATAGGTCAGTGGTCTCGGTGCTTGATGCAGTCTCGCAGGATTATGTTGCGTGGTCCAGCATAAAAGGCTCGCAGACGGACAGGTTCGGCGGAGATAAACGGCTTCCCAGCATAGCCGAAGAGTACAGGCGCAGACTCAGGGAGAACAATGCAGTAGATTTTGACGACCTGATGATTTTGCCGCTTGAGGTCATGGAGAAAGACCCCGCCATCATGCAGCAGGAACGAGACAGAATACGCTGGCTCTTCGTCGATGAGTATCAGGATGTGAACTCTGCACAGTCAAAGCTCCTAAAATACCTTGTCGGCAAAGACTGCATAATTAATGTTGTAGGTGACCCGGATCAGGCAATATACAGCTGGCGGGGAGCAGACATAGATATTATTCTGAGCTTTGACCACGAGTTCCCTAAAGCTCACACGATAGTTCTTGAGGAAAATTACAGGTCAACAAAAAATATCCTCGACGCGTCTAATGCACTGATACGCTGCAACTCAAACAGAGTCAAGAAAAAGCTGCAGACCAGTAAGCAGACAGGAGACAAGATTTATACGATGTTCGCGGCTGACGATCTGCAGGAGTCGGATTTTCTCGTGCAGGAGATAGACCGCCTGTGCAGGGTAAAAAGTTACAGCTACAGTGATATTGTCGTGCTTTACCGCCAAAACTCTATGAGCCGCCTTCTGGAGAAAACGTTCCTCAAGGAAAAAATACCGTGCAGAATAATACGCGGAGTATCGTTTTATGAACGCATGGAAGTTAAAGACGTACTATCAATCCTGAAACTTGCACTTAACCCGGCGGACACAGTCTCTTTTGAGCGCATAGCCAAGATTCACGCTCTGATTGAGGGCATGGGGCCTAAAACTCTGGGCAGATGGAACGACTGGGTAACCTCAGCAAGTGCCAGCCCGGAATTTTTGGGTATGCCTCCTGCTCCGGAAGACTTGTGGGGAGCTGTAGCAGCAGGTAAATGGAACGTTAAGGGTAAAGCAGGAGAGTCCGTGAAGAAATTTGCGCGCCACATGTGTAAACTGCTTGAGATTTCTGATGAGGGAATAAGCGGAGCAGTAGATTACGTCCTGAAGGATATGGGCTATATGGGGCACTTGGCATCACACGATATTTCCACTTATGAGGACAGGCTCAATAACGTCCTAGAAATGAAGTCCATAGTTCCAGGCGGAAACTTGTTCGAGACATTGGCAGAAGCAGCACTCTTCACTGACGCAGACACAGTAAATAATTCGTCTGATGCTGTAGGATTGATGACCCTCCATGCAGCAAAAGGCCTTGAGTTCCCTGTAGTGTTCATCATAGGGCTTGAAGAAGGAATTTTCCCTCACACTCCGCGTGAAGACTGTGCGGACGCTGAAGGCGAAATGGAAGAAGAACGCAGACTGTGTTACGTCGGCATGACAAGAGCTGAAGAACGCCTCTACATGACATGCGCAAAAGCAAGAATGATGTTCGGAACGACAATGTATAATGCTCCGTCAAGATTTCTTGATGAGATACCAGACGACTTCAAGAAGATAGACAACCGCAGCAGAGCATCAAGCAGTTACGTATACCGGGACAAGTACAGGGGCAAATATGGCGGTAAGAGCAATAACGGGCGATATAGGTTCTGGTAAGTCATCAGCCGCCGGGATCTTGGCCGGAAAATTAGGCTGTTTGTGCTTTGACGCTGACGTTATCGCTAAAAGTATGTGGCAGCGCAGGGAAGTGAAAGCTCGTGCAGTTTCTCGCTGGGGAAATGAGATACTTGACCCTTCAGGAGAAATCATCTTTTCCCTTCTCGCAGAACGTATATTCTCTGCAAGGAATGAGTATGATTTCTGTAACGCATTGATTCACCCGCTGGTGATGGCGGAACTTCAGGCACTTTCACGCAGTCTTGATGACGCAGTGCTTGAGATTTCGTTGTTGCCGGAAGCTGGCAGGCCGCAATGGATTGACAAGGCAATATACATCACGGCAGAGTTCAGCCTTAGGGCGGAGAGACGGAGACTCCAAAGAGGATGGACTCCTGAAGAGTTACGTAGGCGTGAAGGGTTTTTACTGCCCCAAAGCGTGAGAATGTCTATGTGCGAGCAAGTGATACACAATGACGGCAGCATGACAGAACTAGAGCAGAAATTAGAGGAGGCAACATGACGATAAACGAAGTTCCAGAAAGAAAGAACATTCCCGACAAAGACAAATGGAATCTCGAAGCAATATACTCATCATTCGAGGCATGGCAGAAAGCATTTGACGATACTCAGGCAAAAATTGACGTCCTCAAGTCCTATTCCGGCAGGTTAGGTGAAGGCTCGGCGGTATTGCTGGAGTTCATCAAGGCAGAAGAAGCAGCTTCACTTGAACTCGGCAAACTATACGCTTATGCGAACATGAAGAGTCATGAAGACCTTAGAGAGTCCAAACCTATGGAGCTTGCGGGGCTTGCTGAGAGCTTGATGGTGAAATATTCGGCAGCAATGTCATTCTTTGAGCCGGAGATTCTCGCTCTCCCTCATGAATACATCAATGACTGCATCAAGAATGAACATGAACTCACTCGCTACGAGTTCTTCTTCAGGAAGCTGCTGCGTGAACGTGAACATATACTTTCTCCTGAGATTGAGGAGCTTTTGGCCAAGACCGGAGAGATAAGTGCAGTCCCGCAAAATGCTTTTTCCCTGCTGACTGATGCTGATATGCCATTCCCAAGCATTAAGGACGAGGACGGCAATGATGCAGAACTCACAGAAGAAAGATGGTACAGGTTCAGCCGCAGCAAGGACAGGCGTGTACGTCATGACGCGTTCAAGGGAATCTACGGCACATACGCTAAATTCCAGCACGCAATCAGTGCACTTTACGCAGGCTCAGTGAAAAGCGACGTATTCTACTCACACACAAGACACTACAAAAACTCGCTCGATATGGCGTTATTCGGCGAAAATGTCCCTGAGGACGTGTACAGCAATGTCGTTGACACCGCACGAGAATATTCACCGAAGCTCATGCACAAGCTCGTATCTCTGCGCAAAAAGGTGCTCGGCCTCGACGAGTTCCACTTCTACGACCTCAACGCTCCTATTTCCCACGAACCGGAACACTCTTACACGTTCGATGAGGCAGTAGAGTTAGCGTTAAAGGCACTTGCTCCTCTGGGTGAAGAGTATTGCGCGAATTTCAGGAAGGGCATTGCTGACCGCTGGGTAGACATTTACGAGAACAAGGGCAAACGCAAAGGCGCGTATTCATGGGGTTCATACGGCACAAATCCCTATGTCCTGCTGAACTTTGACGGCACTCTTCACGATGTCTTCACTCTGGTGCACGAAATGGGGCACAGTCTTCACAGCTACTATTCGCAAAACAATCAGCCTCAGGTCTACGCTGACTACACGATACTTCTTGCTGAAGTGGCCTCTACGACAAACGAGGCGTTATTGCTGGAATACCTTTTGACGCACTCTCAGGACACAGAGTCTAGGAAATGGCTGCTGAGTTACTATTACGACATGGTGAGGGCAACATTTTTCAGGCAGGCAATGTTTGCGGATTACGAGCGCGAGACTCACAGCTGCACAGAGTCCGGAGGAGTCCTGACTCCCGAATACCTCAACGGATTATGGCGCAAGCTCAATACGGACTGTTACGGCCCTGACATGGTGATTGATGAAGAGCTTTGCACTGAGTGGGCAAGAATCCCGCACTTCTACACGGCCTTCTACGTCTACAAATACTCGACGGGCTTTACGGCAGCAAATGCATTCTCGTCATCTGTCCTGAATCATGAGGAGGGTGCAGTAGATAAATACTTGAAGTTCCTGAAGAGCGGAGGCAGTGATTACAGCCTGAACATATTACGCAGAGCAGGAGTTGACCTTACGAGCACAGATCCTTTTGCGCGGACAATGCAGACGTTTTCAGACAGGCTCAACGAAGGCATGAAGGTATGGGGACTCGCGGATGACTAGGCTTATTGCGTTTGACCTTGATAACACTCTGCTGAACAGCAAGAAGGAAGTTACGCCGGAGAATATGCGAGTGCTGGAGAAGGCGGCAGAGCTGGGTATAGAGATCGTTCCTGTAACCGGCCGGGCTTGGCCTGGAGTCCCTGAGAACGTCAGGAGTATGGAGTTTGTGCGCTATGCTGTAACGCTGAACGGAGCGGAGATTATTGACCTGAAGAACAATGAGACTATTGCAGAAGCACTAATGCCTCCGGAAAGGGGAAAGACTTTGTGCAGAGTGATAGATGAGCTGCCTGTAGTGTATGACTGCATAGCTGACGGAGTGAGGCTCATGAAGAGGGAGTGTTACGGCAGGATAGACAGTGTTTCTGAGGGAGCATGGCAGGCTAAGATAATCCGCGACTCGGCGAATCCTGTTGATGATGTTGCTGAAGCTCTGGCCAAGTTCAGGGGCATTCAGAAGATGCAGATCTACACTCTTGATAATGAACTGAGGGAAGCACTGTTAAAAGCACTTCCTGTAGTGTTTCCTAAAGCGTTATTCACGTCATCGATTCCGAACAACATAGAGATAAACGATCCCAAAGCTAACAAGGGAGACGGCTTGAGGACGATTGCTGACTGCCTGAATATCCCTGTAAGCGCAACAATGGCATTCGGGGACGGCCTTAACGATATAGCTATGATTCGTGCGGCAGGTATAGGTGTGGCTATGGGCAATGCGTGCCGTGAAGTTCTGGAGATTGCTGACCACGTTACTGCGGACTGCGATCACGACGGAGTAGCGGAAGGCATCAAGACGTTTTGCAGGGGCATAGATGATTAGCGCGGGAATAATATTGCTTTGCGTTCTGGGTGAATATGCAGCCCGTGAAACAGCATGCAGGTTTCTTACAGTGAGTCATAACCCCGGAGCAGCTTTCGGCATAATGAAGGGCACTCCGGGAATTGCCCTCACGTTGTCAGGGATTGCGTGCGCTGTGATTCTGGGAGTGATATATCTCGCAGACATGAAGCCTCTTACTCGTATAGGCTTGTCCGTAATGGCCGGAGGAGCACTCTCTAACTTTCTGGAGCGCGTTTTTCTGGGGTATGTTGTTGACTGGATACCTGTTCCGTTCCTTGACCTGAGATACAATCCCGCTGACGTGGCAATATCGTTAGGCGCGCTGATAGTGTTTATCTCAATGAGCAAAAGCCGAAGCGAGCACGTATAATTTCCCCATCACACAAATTTTCATAGCAGGAGGATTCATTAATGAAGAAGTCTGCCCGTTTGTTATTGACAGTGCTTATTGCCGTATTGTTAGCATCGTGTACATCTGCTCAGGAAAAATCAGGCTGGCCCTCGCAGTTGCGCTTCATGTCAGGCCCTCAAGGAGGCAGCTGGTTTACTCTGGGAGATGCCCTCTGCAAAATCTGGACTGCTTCCGGACTACCCAAAGCCTCAAGTTCTCAGGGAGCAGGAGTCTCGAATATCCTCAGCGTTCACGCAAGACGCGGAGATCTGGGCTTTTCCGTAACCTCACTGCTGGGTGCAGCCCTCAAGGGAGAAGCCGACTTCATGGGAAGAGCTGTAAATAATGCCGTAATCATGTGCAATCTCTACACGCAGTACACGTACTTCATAATGCGTAAGGACTTTGCAGAAGCAAACGGCATCAAGTCAGTAGATGACATAGCTGCTAAGAAGGCAAAAGTGAGATTTGCGACTCTCCGGCCGGGGACAAGTTCAGAGTTTGTAGTGAAGGCATTGTTTGAGAAAGGTTACGGACTTGACTACAAGAAAGCGTTTCAGGACTGGGGAGGCACTGTAGAGTACGCATCATATGAGGGAGGAGCTGACCTTCTGGCTGAGAATCATATTGACTGTTTTGCGTTCTCTGTCGGGAAAGCCGCATCAATCGTATCCAGCATTGAGAGCCGGACTGACGTAATGATTTTGTCGGCAGGTCAGGAAGCTCTGGATAAACTCTCTGAGGCCTACGGTACGGTAACTTTCACAGTTGAGCCGGGCATCTATAAGTCTCTTCCTGAGGGAGCGGAGCCGGTAAAAGTAGTAGGTGATTACACATGCTTGATTGTCCGCAAAGACCTTCCGGAGTCTCTGGTGTACGAACTTTGTCTTGCCGTATGGGATCACAAAGAAGAGCTGTTATCTGTTGTTCAGGACATGAGAGAGCTTGTACCTGGTACAGCCCTTCCTGAAAAAATCCCTGCACATGAGGGGAGCATAAAGTTCTGGAGCAGCATTGACGAGTAAATATTTTGTTCCGTTCATATTGTTATGCAGCATAAATCGCTCACACAAAAACTGCCATCAACCGGGAAGTTATCCCAATCTCAGGCAGTTCACCGCGAATATTATCCATGACAACCCGGCTTAACCGGTAAATCTTAATCGATAAATGGAATATTATGTTAGATGCAGTCATAGAATCCGCTGCGGTTTTGCATCAATGCGCTTGAAATTTTACCAGCATTATCATTCTTTGTCATTAAAATTGTGAGTTGATTGCGCACATACACTTTCAGGGTTATCATACTTAATATTCGCATAGAACTGTTGAACCAGCGCACAAAACTGAAATGAGGTGAACATAACAATGATACACGGTAAGTTAAAGCCTGACCGTCAAACTGCCAAAACCGGCATCACTAACTTCATGGGAGGTGTTTCCTACGACATTAACCCTATGGACACCCTCAAGATGATAACCGCAAGCTCAGTTTTCGGCGAGCCTCAGTACTACAGAGACGGAGACAACTCAAGAGCGACTATTCTTGACGGAACTTACGGCTTCGATAAGAGCTTCATAGATTACTGCCTCGACGTGATGAATCCCTTCAAGGGTCTAACTACTTCGCAGGTGATGGAGAAAGCTATTGATGACGCACTCAGCACAGATTTCGCTGGTGTTCTGAAGTGGGCTGTAGAGCTTCGAGAACGCTATCTTATGCGCCTTAACCCACAAGTAATCATGGTCAGGGCAGCCAATCACCCCGATCGTCCAGCCTTCACAAAAACACATCCCGGCATGTTCTCAGAAACAGCAAAACGTGTAATGCCCCGCGGCGATGACGTGATAAATCAAGTTCAATACTGGCTCTCTGCTCACGGCTCAAAACATGGAATCCCTGCTGTCCTCAAACGTTCATGGGCAAAGCGTATAGCCTCAATGGACGCGTACTCTATGGCAAAATACGGCAATGCTGGTATAGGCCTCATTGACACAGTGAGAATCTGCCACGCTAAGGGAGAACTAGTGAATACCCTCATGCGCAAAGGCAAAGTACCCATGCCTGAAGGCGAAAACACTTGGGAACATCTCAGGTCTTCAGGAAAAAGCTGGCTCGAAATTCTGCAGACTATCAATATGCCCCATATGGCTCTGCTCCGGAATCTCAGGGGGATATTCTCTGAAGTCGAGGACTCTGAAGTTCTGGCCGATGTTCTGGAGAACCTCAAGCGAGGAGTCCGCAAGGGCAAACAGTTTCCGTTTCGTTACCTGTCAGCATGGAGGGCAGCAGAAAAAGCCGGGATCTCAAGGTCTGAAGACGTGAAGGCGGCTCTTGAGGAATGCATGAACATATCCTGCGCTAACCTGCCTAAAATGCCTGGGAGGTCTGCTTTTCTGTCCGATAATTCCGGCTCGGCCTGGGGAACTTGCACATCAGAATACGGGAGCATGCAGATAGCTGAAATAGGCAACTTGAGCAGCGTAATAGGTGCTATGAGTGCAGATGAGGGAGTGGTGTTTACTTTCGGAGACAGCCTCGAAGCTGTAGCCGTCAGCAGGGACAAGAACATTCTTGAGCAGGCTCGTAATGTCAGCATAGCAGGACAGACAGTAGGGAGCAGTACAGAAAACGGTATATGGATTTTCTTCCGGGACGCGCTTGAGGAAAAACAGCACTGGGATAACATATTCATTTACTCAGACATGCAGGCAGGGCACGGCGGATTATACGGCTTTAACCCGGACGAATACGCGGCTTTGAATTGCAGCATATACAACACGTATATTGATGTGAACGCTCTGGTAAAACTCTACCGCGAAAGAGTCAACCCAAAGGTCAACGTGTATTGCATTCAGACGGCTGGCTACACAAATATTCTTGTGCCCGAATACGGCTACAGGACGGCAATACTTTACGGCTGGACGGGAAAGGAACTCGTTTTTGCTGATGCCATGCGCAGAATATGGGACGACATAGAGAACAGGAAGCCTGAGAGAAATTAGCTCAGGTCTCCTGCTGTACTTCACCCTCACGCAAAGAAAATCACTTCGCTGACAAGATATGCTCCTCCGAGAATTAACGCAATTCCGCAAAGGATATTCACGGCTCTCACTATAACAAAGGCCAAGCTTCCCCGTTCACTGTTCAGGAAGACGGAGAATATCTGAGCAAACGTCCCTGCACACACCAGCACGAAGCTGTAGCCCAGAGCGTAGCAGAGCACGAGCATAACCGGAGCAAACATGCCTTCCGAAGCCTGAGACATTGCCAGAGAAAGCAGGGGACTCACATAGGCTATTGTGCATGGCCCGACTGCAAGTCCCGAAACTATCCCTAACACTACTGCTCCCTTGAGATTCTGAGATTCTGTGCCGCTCCCTCCAGTGCCGAACGCAAAGAACTTCACGTGAATCAGTCCCATTAAGTGCAGTCCCATCACTACAAACACTCCGGCAGTAATGAGCGTCAGGAAACGTTCATATCCTCCGAGAAGCATACCTATTCCCGACGTTATGAAGCCCACTAACATAAGGTTAATGATTATCCCCAGGCAGAAGGCGCACGAAATTTTGAACGCACTCCAGCGAGAAGGGTTATCAGTGTTCGCGACGTAACCTATGACTAACGGAATGATTGATATTCCGCAGGGACTCAGGATTACGCTCGCCGCTCCCCACAAAAACGCTCCGGTATACTTTATTGTTCCAGATGAGTACATTACGCCGAAAATCCTGCTTATCATTTCAGCCACCTCCTGAGGAATAATTATAGCCTTTGGTTTTTGCCTGAGAAGCAGAAGATGTCAAGGGCTGTTATGTTGCCGTCCTACTTCAGGTACTTATTAAGGAATGATGCTATTTTTTCGAAGGGTATAGCCTCCATATTGTCATACAGGTCAACGTGTGAAGCTCCGGGCACAATCACAAGCTCCTTGTTGTCTCCGTTAAGCCTCCTGAACGTGTCCTCTCCCATGTAGCGGGAATGTGCTTTTTCGCCGTGAACTATCAGCACTGCACTGCGAATTTCCTCAACAAATTTCAGCATAGGCATGTTAAACATCGTTACCATTGCTGTGAGATTCCAGCCCTCATTTGAGTTCACGGAGTTCTTGTGATACCCGCGCGGAGTCTTGTAGTAGGAGTGATAGTCCTTCACGAACTGCGGAGCGTCCTCCGGCAATGGGTCAACAACTCCTCCTGCTCGTGCAAATGTCCCCGATGCGTAGTCCTTCGTCCTCTGAGCATTAACGGCCTGTTTTGTAGCGTAACGTGCGTCTGCGCTGTCTGCCTCGTCAAAGTAGCCGTTAGCCGAGACTCTGGACATGTCGTACATTGTCGAGATGACGGAAGCCTTTATGCGAGTGTCTGCTGCAGCAGCGTTCAGGCCAATTCCTCCCCAGCCGCATACGCCGATTATGCCTACACGTTCCGAGTCTACGAAGCTCTGCACACTAAGAAAGTCTATTGCCGCAGAAAAGTCCTCTGTGTTTATCTCTGGTGAGGGAAGATTCCGCACAGTTCCTCCGCTCTCACCAGTGAACGACGGGTCGAACGCAAGAGCAACGAATCCATGCTTTGCCATTTCCTGAGCGTACAGTCCTGACACCTGCTCTTTCACTGCCCCGAACGGCCCGGCTACTGCGAGTGCGGGGTATTTTTTGCCAGCGTCAAAGTCTTTTGGAAGGTAGAGGTCTCCTGTGAGGTCAATTCCGTACCTGTTGTGAAAATGTGCCTTCTTGACCGTGATGTCCGGGTTGATTCTGAACACGCGGGTATCATCCGAGAAGTTCTCAATGTCTGCGGCCATAACCGTACCTGCGAGTGAGAGAAGTATTAATGCTCCTGCCATAATCTTTAGCATGATGTGATTACCTCCTGTGAAATATTGTGCTGTCATTATGGCGGTCAGAGCTTATAATGTCGAATGCTTATAAATCACAACTGGTTATGCATAACATAATATATCTGGAGGTGTCAGCAATGGAACTTAGAGTCCTGAGATATTTTCTGGAAGCAGCTAACGAGGGGAGCCTTACACGAGCAGCCCTACGACTCCACATAGCCCAGCCCTCACTTTCACGCCAGCTTGCTCAACTGGAGTCTGAACTCGGAAAGAAGCTCTATTACCGCGAGAATTACGGCATAAAGCTAACTGATGACGGCCTGTTACTTCGCAAAAGGGCACAGGAGATTATTGACCTTGAGGAGAAGGCACGCAGAGAACTCGCCAGCGAATACGAGTCAATAACCGGAACGATATATTTCGGAGCAGGAGAGACTGCAGGAATACGCTGGATCGCCGGGATATTACGCAGACTCAGAGAGAAATACCCTGACATCACCTACAGGATGATTAGTGCGGACGCTGAGGATGTAAGCTACAAACTCGACAGGGGACTAATAGACTTCGGACTCTTTGTAGGAAAAGTCAACCTCAACAAGTACGACTGCATAACCCTTCCGGACTCTGACCGCTGGGGAGTACTCGTAAGGAATGATGATGAACTTGCTGTGCGTGAATACATCTCTCCCTCTGACCTGAGGGCAAGGGAGTTATTGTGTTCGCATCAGGCCAAAACACACGGAGAGTTTACAGACTGGCTGGGGTATTCTGTTGACGAGCTTCATATTATTGGCACGCATAACTTAGCATATAACGCTTCAGTGATGGTGCGTGAAGGGCTGGGTATACTGCTTACTATTGACGGCATTGTGAACGGAGAAGGGCTGAAGTTTATTCCGCTTAAGCCGGAAGTGTTTGCGGGGCTGACTCTTGCATGGAAAAAGGGTGCAGTTCTGTCAAAAGCTGCTGTGAAGTTCCTCACCGAAAGCAGGACTCAGAATCAAGCGTGAAGAAAAACTATTGACTTTTTATGCCTATGGGGCTATCATTTCGCGCGTCATTGAGTTAGCACTATAAATAATTGAGTGCCATTAAACAGGAGGTAACAACATGAAACTTAAACCGTTAGGCGATAGATTAGTAGTTAAGGTTCTGACCCGCGAAGAGAAAACTAAAGGCGGCATAGTCCTTCCAGACACAGCTAAAGAAAAACCCACTGAGGGTGAAGTAGTAGCAGTCGGCACAGGCAAAGTCTTAGACAACGGCCAGAAGCAGCCCGTCGAAGTCAAAGTAGGCGACCGCATAATCTTCAGCAAGTACGCAGGCACAGAAGTTACAGTAGACGGCGAAGAACTCGTAATATTCAGCGAGCGCGACGTATTAGCAATAGTAGAGAAGTAAGCAGGAGGATATATATAGATTATGGCAAAAATACTCTCATTCAACGAAGAAGCCAGAAGGGCAATGCTCCGAGGCATAGATAAAGTAGCAGATACAGTAGGCGTAACACTTGGCCCTAAAGGCCGCAACGTAGTCCTTGAGAAGAAATTCGGCTCACCCATGATAACGAATGACGGCGTAACTATCGCAAAGGAAATCGAGCTTGAAGACCCGTTTGAGAATGCCGGTGCACAGCTCCTCAAGGAAGTAGCCTCAAAGACCAATGACATAGCCGGAGACGGAACAACTACAGCAACAATATTCTCACGCGCAATCATCCGCGAGGGCATGAAGAACGTAGCCGCAGGTGCAAACGGAATGCTTATGCGTCAGGGCATAGAGAAAGCTATTGACTTTGTGGTAGAGGAACTCAAGAAGCAGAGCACTCCCGTCAAGGACAAGGAGAAAATCGCTCAGGTAGCATCAATCTCAGCCAATGACTCAGCAGTCGGAGCACTCATCTCTGAGGCAATGGCCAAAGTCGGCGAGGACGGAGTCATCACCATTGAGGACAGCCAGACCGTAGGCACAACGCTTGAGATGGTCGAGGGCTTACAGTTCGACAAAGGGTACATCAGCCCCTACATGGTAACAGACAGCGACAGAATGGAAGCCAGCTTTGACGACGCATACATACTCATTCATGACAGCAAGATTAGCAACATTAAGGACTTGCTCCCGATTCTGGAAAAGGTAGTACAGACAGGCAAGCCGTTAGTGATTATTGCTGAGGACGTAGAGGGTGAGGCACTTGCGACTCTCGTAGTGAACAAGTTACGCGGAGTAATGCAGGTTGCGGCAGTGAAAGCCCCCGGTTTTGGCGACAGAAGAAAGGCTATGCTTCAGGACATCGCAATAGTAACGGGCGGTGTAGTAGTGAGCGAAGAGACCGGCATGAAGTTTGAGAACACAGAGCTTAACATGCTTGGCCGCGCAAAGAAAGTCAAAATCACGAAGGAAGACACAACGATTACTCAGGGAGCAGGCAATCCCGACGAGATAAGGGCACGCGCAAAGATGATCCGCAAAGAGATCGAGGACAGCACTTCAGACTACGACAAGGAGAAGTTACACGAGAGACTCGCAAAGCTCGTAGGCGGAGTAGCAGTGATTCAGGTCGGCTCAGCAACCGAGACCGAGCAGAAGGAACTCAAGCACCGCATCGAGGACGCACTCAACGCAACACGTGCAGCCGTCGAGGAAGGCATAGTAGCAGGAGGCGGAGTAGCAGCCCTGAACTGTGCAGCAGCTCTTGAGCCGTTCGTGGAGAAGCTCTCCGGAGACGTTAGGACTGGCGCAAGAATAGTACTTGACGCACTGAAAGCTCCGTTGTACCTCATTGCAGAGAACGCAGGCTATCAGGGTGATGTAGTTGTCGAGAGGGTACGCGGCGAAAAGATAGGGCACGGCCTCAACGCGGCAACTGGTGAGTACACTGACATGGTGGCGGCAGGAATTATTGACCCCGTGAAGGTTACACGTTCGGCACTCCAGAACGCAGGAAGTATAGCGGCTATGGTGCTCACGACAGAAGGCATAGTTGCGGATAAGCCTGAGAAGAAGGATGCAGCTCCAGCAATGCCCGGAGGTATGGGCGGAATGGACGGCATGTACTAGACCTTACACGCATAACACGCAGAATAAATTAATCCCCGAAGGTATCCTAAGCCTCCGGGGATTTTTGTTGCTTAAACGTTGGATAACTCGTCTGCCAGCCTTATTCCCAGCTCAACGGTCAAATCTGAATTGTAGTGCTGATGTTCTCCCCAGCGGCCAAGACCGTAAACTTTATACTCCTTCATCCAGTCAAGAAGTGCATTCATGATTCTCGGCTTCTCTATCGTGTTGAGAGGGTAAGAGTATTTGCAGGTGCATGTGAAGCTCCCGTCGTCTGTAGTGATTCTGTCAGCCTTAGTCTCGTACCAGATGCCTTTACTCCCAAGCAGGACGTTATGCCTCACGAATATTCTGTGATAGCTCAGGTCAGGGTCAGGGTAGTAAATCCATTGCGCGGACGTGTCCAGAGTCTCAGGGCTGTACTTCACCTGCACTGATGTGTGCTTGAGGCTGTTGATGCTCCTGCGCAGGTCGTCAGGCATTCCGTAAAGATCCGTGAACTCTGCGTAGGGTATCGTGTTGACGATAACATCAGCGTGATACTCTTCACCTTCAAGAGTCCTGACAATGTGTGATGCGAAATCAATTGCGTTGACGTGCCGATTGTAGACAACTCTTCCGTCTAGAGCCTGAGCCATTCTTAGCCATAACTCTCCGTAACCGTGTTCGACAGGGTAGTAGAACTCTGCATGACCGGGCTGTTTAGCGTAGGCTTTATGTTCAAGGCAGGAACGCAGGGTATCCTCAAAGCTGACTTCAGGAAGTTTCTCAAGCCAATAAGTCCCCAAGCTGTCGAGTTCTTGGCCGAACATCTTTCTGTTGTAGGGGAGCATGTAGTTATCAGCGATTTTGTCGCCGAGCTTCCAGAGTATCCAGTCAGTGAACTTTTCTGGTTTTTGCCTGCCGGTAACGCAGCCTGCACGCGCTATTGATGACAGATACTCAACTTGCGCTTCAGAGTCCAGCTGCCAGATATTGGCTTCGAAAGGATGAGAGATGTAGCCTCCGTTAATGTGAATTGTCGTGTCTCTGGCGAAGTAATTCCACTCATCACGCGGCATGAACTGGAACAGGAACTTGACGACTTCAGGCCGCCTAACGTCTAAGATGTGTCCTCCGCCTATGTCGAGAGGCGAGCCGTCAACGTCAACGGATCTGCAGAGTCCTCCTGCTTCTGGTTCAGCCTCAAGGATGAGGAAGCTGTGTTGTCCGTTCTGGAGGAGTCTGTTAGCGAATGCGAGTCCAGCCGGGCCCGCACCTAGTATCAAGTATTTCATTCTGTTGTTTTCTCCTGTGTATCTTGAAGATATTGACTGATTAAGTAATCATAACGGCCTAAGTTTATGTCGATTACTGCCTGTATTCTTTCTGGGCTGAAAATGTCTCCGCGTGTTATCAGCCTTATCACATCGTAATATTTATGGAGGCTGGGATTGACGATTTCATTCGTATCGTTCCTGACAGATTCTGCATAACCTTCCGGGACTGCCCGGACAGTATGACCTATTCGCCATTTTATGCCCTTGACCGGCTTTGCTGGAAGATGAGACAAAAGAGGATCTCCGAGTCCAAAGGCATCCGCGAGGTACAAATCAGAGTTCTCGTAAACCAGCATCCCTGGCGCAAAACGTATTATGCCCCTCCTGAAGCCGGCTTTCGTAAGCTCGTCAATAGGATCATGGGACCAGTGGTCATAGGGGCTGGATTTCCCGTCCTTCAGATACTTGCCGATATTGCGCGGAAGGGAGGTTGCCCCAATATATGCTGCTCTCTCATCAGTCGTTCCGCCGAGTATAGATTCGCCATTGTATTTTCTCGTGCTGTAATAACCGAAGATGTTAATCCCAAGAGTTACCGCAAACATTGTGCATACTACAGCAACTTTCAGCAGCGCGCGGATATTTGTCCTGCTTCTCAGGGAAATTAGCCCGGCTGCGGAAAGAAGATATATCACCGTGAAATGACGGCCTCCCATGAAGTCCCCGCCTATCCTGATAATATAGGCAATATACAGAAGTATTCCGGCTGAGAGCAGCTTATGCCTTATATCCTCTGACTTAAGACCTGTGATTCCGTAAATCACCGGGAAAATTACGACCGCAGGATCAGTCAGAAGGTTGTACATGATATGCTGCAAACCCTTCATGATGTACTGAAGCGAGGTTATTCCTGTGTTGAGTTTTATGTAGGCAGTGTTGGGGAAAAGGAAGCCGTAATATAACAGCGAAAATATTTCCCACGCTATGAAAGGAAGTATCCCGGCAAATCCGATGAGTATTGTCTGAAGCCTTCCGATTTTGTTCCTCCTGACGAAGAATATATACACCAGAACAGGAATGTATATCAGTATGTTATCCATGCGGGTAAGAGCTATTAACCCAGAGAGAAAAGATAGCGTGATAAGTTCTGTAATACCCCCCCCCCCTCAGTAATATTACTCTTGAATAATGCCATAAAGAATAATATTCCCAGAAGGAACAGAAGAGGATTCTCAAGCCCCGATGTCGTGAATGATATGAATGACTTGCTGCACAGTATCAGGGAGAACAACATCAAATCTGCCTTGTCCCTGCAAATTCTGTATATCATCAGCCATATGCACATGCCTGAGAAAAGAATACATACACCCATCGTTATGAAATACATTCCGCGTCCGAGCAGCGAATATAACACTGCGATAATCAGCGTGAACAATGGACAGGTGCTCGCATTTACTCTTTCGCCTATGTTGTAGACTAATCCGTTGCCTTCAGCGAAATGCTTGGCCATTACGAGGCCGTGATACGCATCATCGCAAAGCCATCCCGATAATGTTATTACAGCCAGCGCGCAGATAAACAAAGATGCCTTTAAAGTTTTACTATTCATCATTCTTGATATTCTCCTCTCATGTCATCCAGCAGAATCTTTTCCGGCTTCAAGAATCTGTTATGCAGAGCTGTCCTGAAGTACCTGAAGTTAGCAAAGAATCCGTTCACCGACTCGCCTTCTGTGCGGGCTTTCCACTTGGCCGGGACTTCAACAAACTTAACGCCGAGCCTGAGGGGCTTCAACACCGTCTCAAGAAAGAACGGGTGCTTAAGTTCCTGCCAGTTAATGCGCTTCATAAGCTCAGACGGAAACAATCTGTAGCCAAAAGTCATATCGCTAAGAGATGAGAAGTAGAACAGAGCAATAGATTTCTCAAATATGTAGTTACACACCAGCTTGATTTTGCTGTAGCCGCTGAACCCTCCGCCCTTCAACCACCTTGATGCAGTAATGATCCTGTCAGGGTAATCCTTTGCCTGCGCTATAAATTCATGAAGCAAATGCGGATCCGTCTCCATGTCTGCGGACATCATGACGAGGTGAGAGCCTTGCGCAATACTTATACCGTCACGGACTGCTCCTCCCACAAAAGGCAAAGTCTGTTCATGAATGAATACCTTTATTCTGCCGGAGTACTTCGCTATAAGTTCCTGAGCTGTCTTCACTGTTGCCGGAGAAGTCTTCTGCGGAGAGATTACGATTATTATCTCTGCTATGTCCTCATTAGCACATGTGTCCGCAATAATGTCAACTGTCTGTGAAAGAAGGTAAGTCTCATCCATTGATGGGATTATGATTGATACATTTCTGAACTCAGAAGTCATATTCTGGCCTCCCAGTCAGCAAATACATCCTCAAGAGTCTTGCGCATAGAATACCCACGCATATAGCCCAGAGCATGAATCTTTTCGAGGCATCCCCAAGCAGCAAGGGTTCATCTGCGGGACGGAACAGCTTTTTATCAGACACTATTTTTGCATCAACACCGGCAATGTCTATCAGCGTCTCCAGAATCCAGCGAATCCTGAAGGCCTCACCGTTGCAAATATTCACCGGTTCAGCAGGACTCCCCTTCTCCAGCAGAAGCATCATAGCCTTCACTCCGTCCCTAACGTCTATGTAGTCCCGCTCTGTCTCAAGATTACCTACGTGTATTTCTGGAGGTATTTTCCCAGCCTTGATGAGTGCCAATTGACGCGCAAAATTCTGTATTGCCGTTGCAGGAGGATGCCCTGTCCCGACATGGATAAACATTCTCGGAAGATACACTTTCATTCCGTAATTCAGCGCGTATTGTCTGCCTAACTGTTCTGCTCCTGCTTTCGAGATGCCGTAAGGAGTATGGGGCTTGAGCTGGCGGTCTTCCTTCAGAGGGCAATCTTTTTCCGTGATGTTGCCGTAAGCTGCCGATGAACAGGCAAGCAGGACTTTTGCTTCAGGACAGAAAGTTTTTGCGCACCATAAGACATTAAGCGTCCCGATATAGTTAGTCATGTGGGTCATGTATTCCGAGTTCCAGGACTCACCGTTGAAGGCCTGGGCTGCCATGTGAATTATGATGCCGGGCTGGAGTTCCGTGAAAATGCGTGAAAGATTGTCGCGTTCAAGAATGTCGCAGCGGATTATGGACTCGTCCTGAAGAGTTGACATTCGGCTTGAGGCAGAGTAGCGGGCAATTCCCCAGACGTTATGCCCCTGCTGCCTGAACATGCGCATGAAGTGTGAGCCGACCATGCCTGTACCGCCCGTAACAAGAATATTCTTCATACCGTTACGAGCCTCTGTTGTGAATGTGTTGTGTCTGGGAAAAAGTGATAGATTAAGCTGCTATGAACTGCAGGCTGTGAAGCGCACGAAGTTTCTGCGAACTGCGAACTATTATACGCACTCTTTAACAATTCA
>ERZ842401.2494-NODE-2494-length-24584-cov-5.620001_pt1 | contig 24584 bp, 20 predicted proteins | sample MGYA00521270_ERZ842401 | MGnify/ENA primary metagenome ERZ842401 (study PRJEB31892, sample SAMEA3878208) | bioreactor metagenome | biome: Moose rumen | place: Sweden | collected 2011-10 | study: EMG produced TPA metagenomics assembly of the PRJEB12797 data set... | reverse complement strand
TGGGATTTGAAGGAAGAAAGCTCATCGATCACCACCATGTCGAAGTCAAAGGATATGCCGCTCTTTGTGATGAGCCAGTCCACGTTTTCCCGGTTGATGATGTAGACATCCGCCTTCCGTATCAGAGCCGCCCGGCGTTCCGCTTCACTGCCTACAGCCACCGAGTAAGTAAGCCCCGACAGGTGATCCCATTTCCTTATTTCCGAAGGCCAGGTGTCCCGCGCCACTCGCAGTGGGGCGATCACAAGCACTTTTCTGATAAGGAAGCTGTCGAGACACAGGTCGTAAAGCGCCGTCAGCGTGATTACGCTTTTTCCGAGACCCATTTCAAGCAGAACCGCCGCTATGGGGTGCGACAGGATGAACCGCGTCGCGTATATCTGATATTCATGGGGTTCGTATCGCATTGAATACCTCCTCGATCTGTTCCGTCCCGTCCACGCAGAAGACCTTGAAGCCGAGGCTTTCCAACTGCCGCTTCCGTCTGACCTGCAGAGGACGCATGGTTTTGCCGGGGCTTTTCAGTTCCACAAACCCGGCACAGCCTCCGGGGAAGAGAACGATACGGTCCGGCACTCCGTCAAAGCCGGGAGATACGAACTTCAGCGCGATACCTCCCATATTTTTCGCCGTTTTTACGAGTTTTCTCTCGATAGTCTTTTCATTCACTGTCTGCCTCCGGTCTGTCACGGGTCACGACAGGCACAACTTTCCCCCTATATTTATTACGCGCGTGTTCACGCTCACGGTTTCTGCTTCCGGTTTTGTAAAAGCCGTTTTGAATATAAGGGGAAATTGTTGTGTCGTGCGTGTTCGTTACGTGCTTCTGACGTACAGACGCTGCCTGCCGTACAGGGGCTGACGCCTGATCCGTTCGGTTCGCTCCCAGCCGGGGACCTGGGACATCATGGCGGCTATGGCGTAGCTGTCGGAAGGCTTCAGATCCTCCTTCGACTTGCCGAAGCACTCGCACCATATCTCCGCGTTGCTGACCTCCGCGCGGACGGTCTTTCCCTTGTGTTCGGGAGTGCCGAACTCCGTGCCGTTGAGATAGCTCCGGCGGGCGTACAGATCCATATCGTCCCAGCCGTCCGGCAGCGGCGTGTTGAGGTACTCCTCGATGATGCCGACGCGCTCGTCAGCCTCCATAGCTCCGCGCTGCGCCTCTTCCGCGTCGTCGAGGATGTCACCCTCCAGATAGAGCATCTCGCCGGACTGCCATATTGCCTTTGCCTCCGCCCAGAACTGCGCCCGGAAATCCTCATCGAAGCTCCAGGCTTTTTTCTGCCGTTTCTGATGCACCTTGATGATCCAGAAGCGACGGTTGCCCGTGATGTCGCGCAGATACCCTCTCTCGCCGTTGACCGTTGCGATGATGACGCACTGACGGGGATGGCTTTCGACCACCTTGCCGTAGGAGGGACGATACTTGTCATCGGAAGTGGAGAGGAACGCCTTGACCTTCTCGATGTCCGCCTTCTTCATGCCGGCAAGTTCACCGATCTCGATCACCCAGAAGCCCTGCAGCTTTTCCGCGCCGGACTTGTCGTCCATGTCGGTAAGCGACAGCGTCTCCGAGTAGTACTCGGACGTGACGAGGTCCTTGACGATGGTGCTTTTGCCGATGCCCTGGTCGCCGTCCAGCACAGGAACGCAGTCGAACTTGATGCCGGGTACGTAGATACGCGCCACAGCCGCCGCGAAGGTCTTTCTGGTCACGGCGCGGACGTATTCGGTATCGTCAGCCTTCAGATATTTGATAAAAAGGGTCTCCACGCGCTTTACTCCGTCCCAGGCGGGGAGGCTGTCGAGGTAGTCCCTCACGGGGTGGAAGTGCCTGTCGTCGGCGGCCTTCGTGAACGCGACGTCGTGGTTCCGGCTCGAAAACGGCAGAAAGCGGATGTCGATAATGGACTTCAGCTGCGCCGTGTCCGCGTCCCGCCAGAACTGGTTGCCCTTCGGCCGCTCCCACGGCAAAGGCCCCGTGACCTGGATGCGGTTCGCCATATCATTGAAGGCGAAGTTGCGGAAGTCCGGGTCGTTGGCGAGGATCAGATTGAGGTTGTACACGCTGTTTTCAAGCAGGCTCGTCCGCGGCTGATATTTGAGCCGTTTCTTCCAGTCATCGTCCCCGGAAGCGAAGTCCGCCTCCGCTTCGGCAAGGCGCTTGTTGGCGGCAAGCAGCTTCACGTCCTCCTGCTGCATGGCGAAGTCGCACATGGCGCGGAAGGAAGCCTTGTCGTCATCGTCGCCGAACTTGTGGATGCGGACGATGTCAAATGCGTTGCAGAGCTTGAGGTACGCGGGATCCTTGGCGTGGTGGCTGTAGACGAATCTGTCCTCCTTGATCTCCACGCCGGCGATGCTGCGTGATTCTATCAGATGCCAGCGGTTCGGATTATCAGTCGGCTCATAGATATCGGAGAGGAACGCCTCCAGCGCCTTCGTCACAGGGAAGAAGACCCTGTTGAACAGACCGACCACGCCGTCCTTCGACAGCGGATCCTGTACCTTCTGCTGCGTGACCGTGTTCGCCTTGCTCTCGCGGGAGGAGGTCGGAAGCCGTGTGGGGTCCGTCCATTCCGGGTGTGCCGACAGGATGGCGTCCGGGTCGAGCCATTCCTTATCTGTTTCCTTATATACGAACACTCCGTTCTGCGGTGTGGACGGCCAGTACATCAGCTGATTCGGCTGATAGCTGCACTCATCAAAAAAGTCGATGCCGAGTGCCTGCGCCACATAACGGGAAACCGCCACGAACTCCTCGGAGGAGACGTCGCGGGTCATGGGGAAAATAATGCGGACACGCGGAGAATCCTCCGTGCTGCTGTGGGTGGTGTACAGCACGGAGGTATACGGCGCGATGGTTTCATAATTATCGAGGAAGGCTTTGTCGATGCGGTCGCCGTCCAGGGCGATCATGGAACGCAGCTCCACAGTGTCGATCTTGCGGCGGCCGCCTTTCAGCGTACCGCCCACAAAACCGCCATGATCCTTTGCCGCGTCCCTCTGCGCCTTGGACATCTTCGCGTATTCCTCCGCCGACTCCGTTGTGCGGATGGTGGTCTTCAGCCGCTCCTTCAGAGCGTCGAAGGATATCGTCTTGTTGACCCATTTCTTCGCCTGCCGGCTGTTGCCGTAGGAAATGGCAAGTTCTCTCATCATCTGAACCTCCTGACTCTCGGCGTTTCGCCGTGTTCAAAGCGCGCCTGTCTCGCCGCCGCGTATGCCTTCAGCGTAGCGCCGCGGTTCATATCGCCGAGATAGCCGGAGTCGTCGCCGAACAGCTGAAAACCGCCGTTCCGGTCGATGCCCGGATACGCAGCGAAGTAGTCGCCGTCGATGGTTTCAAAATTGTAGTAGTTCGGCCATCCGCGATGATCGTTGTAAGCCTCGCTCTGGATATCGTCGAGCAGACCGTAGAAGGTCTCGCCCCAGGGGATGTTGCCGACCACAAGCACGGGAGTTTTGGAAAGACCGCACATGCCGTCCTCCGGCATACCGGCTTCGGCGAACCGCTTGATCTTGTCCGCGTCGGCGTCGTTCATCTGACCCTTGACCTCGACGTAGATATCGCAGTTTTCAGCGTAGGTGGCATGGTTCACGGTCACGCCGTGGAGCAGGAAGTCCGGCAGATAATACGTGCCGTCGCCGAGATCGTATCCCTCCGGCTCATACTCCCATCTGCCCCCGCAGGCATCGAAGAACACAGCCCACCGCGCCTCAAGTCGGGAGCGGAAGCGGTAGCCCTTGTATTCGGTCTCGATTGCTTTCAGTCCGTTCACAGCGCATCCACCTCCTCGAAATCAGCATTGAAATACCGTACCGGCTGTCTGCGGCGCTTTGCCGTCTCGATCTCCACGCTCATGCCTTCGGAGATCACGTCGCCGAGAACCCACAGCTCCTGGCACTTGCCCTGCAGCACGATGTCCATGAACAGAGCGAGATCTCTTTCTTCCGAGTCTTCGTCGTTCACGAACTGCGGAAACATCAAGTGCGGCGCAAGCGGGATCTGCCCGTGTTCAAGCGCGAATCGGCAGAACTGTCTGGTGCGTTCCGTGTTGCCCTCGACATCTCCGGAAAACGGGGAGCAGATGTAAACGAGCGGACGGAACGGCTTTTGATTTTTCGTATCGTTTCTCATTCAAACGACCTCCTTGTAAAGATTTGCCGAGGTCACCCTCTAACGGGTAGCCTCGGCAGGAGGTCAAAACTGACGGTTTTTATAATTTTCTCTCAACTTTTTTTCTGCGCGGCGCAGCCAGTGCGTGACCGTGGTGGGGTCAACACCGAGAAAAGCCGCATAATCCTTCGTCGGCACAAGGTCCATATGTACCGCGATGAACGCTTCCGCCCACCTGGGCTTGTCCGCCAGAACACCACGGATCCACTCGCAGATGGCTTCGTACTGCTCCCGCTCCTCACGGGCAAGCTCGTCCTGCCGGAAAATACGGTCATCTGCGACCTCGCTCATCAGCGGCTCGGAGGTGTCTACGTTGTCCTCGGGTTCGTCCTTACCGGGCTTCGCCTTCGTTTCGCCACGGTGACGGTTCAGCTTGCGCCAGTTGTTGTACTCGGGACGGTTGTACTTCGCGTCGAAGGCTTCCTGGATACGCTTCTCGCGCTCCGCCTGTGTAAGCCCCTCGCCGCCGTCAAGGTCAAGTGAGACCCACAGCTGTTCGGTCGCCTTCTCGTCCAGGTCAAGCATCTGGTAGGCTTCGTCGTAACGGATTTTCAGTTTCATAATGTGTCCTTTCCGTCCGGGGCAAGGTACGGTGGGACACAAAGAGAGCCTGCGGTGAAGATGACCACAGGCTCCGGCAGTCCGAAAATGGGCGCTGGAAACTAACGGTGGGTGCATCCTCACTTCAAACGCCGCCTTTATCGCGGTGTTCTAAGTTCGCTATGCGTCCCATCGTCCTAATGGCCATCTCGGACTATGAGATGTATTTTTGAGTGTCAAACACTCAGGTGAAAGCGGATCTCCATCTGCTCTCAACTCAGAATTTGACCTTTCCTCTTGTAAAATTGTACATTCCGTGCTATGATATATTCAAATGTTGAATAAACATCTAATTTCGGAATATCTATTCAAGAAAGGAATTTCCAATATGTCTTTTTGCAATACTGATATACTCATTCGGAATATCACCCAGCTGATGAAGGATAATGGCATAACCCAGGAGAAACTCGCGGATATTCTCGGCATGTCGCAGCCCAATGTCAGCAAGGCTTTGAGCCTCAGAGACAAGAAATGCTTCACCCTTGACCAGGTTGTCGGGATAGCTGAACACTTCGGTGTGTCCATCGATCAGCTTGTCGGCAATACTGCTCCGAAATCTCTTGAAACAGGTCCACGCGCCGTTGCACGCTTCCTTACCGGCGTTATTGAAAGCCACGATGCGCGGTACACCACTATCGAGGTCGAGGAGGAAGTGTTCGATGTGAAAACGGTCTATAACGTTTTCAACGGCCCGGAACTCAAAACGGAGCAGGTCACGAAGAAGGTGAAATATCCGGCTATCTATTTCCCTGATTACTGGAAGGTGCCGTACCCCGAAGACAACTCTGACGAGGAAGCCATGGCTCTTCTCAGTGAAGCAGAGCAGATCGGCAACGAATCCAGGATGATGCCGCTGAACGATTTCCTGCGCAAGTTCATCCAGATCTTTGAGACCCATGAGGCAAACGGCGTCGATGATGATGCTTACCGCACCGTGGTGGATAGTTATCTTGGGAAACTCCGTGAGCGTTAATTATCCGAATCGATGAGCAGCAGGTCGCCGAAAACCTCATCGTAGTAGATTGGGCTGAGATCCTCGAAACAAGTAGCGCCATACCGCTTGAATACCGACTCCGCAACCTCGCTGCCGTACTCCGTCGACACGGACGCAGCGAGGTTTTCTATGTTGATACGCCAGTCTTTTTTGGTCATGTTCTGCCTCCAAATGAGAGAATTGTTTCTGACCCGGAAGGTCTGTCTATATTGTATTGAAAAGGGCTGTCAGACTAAATAAGCCCGGTATGGGGCGGATATGGGAAGAATATGGGCGGAATATGGAACATGAAAAAAGGTAAAAAAAATAAGCCCCCTGCCGTAAAAGCAGGAGGCTCACAGTCCCCGGATCAGTCTATAAACAGTTCCGGCATATTGAATTTTATCTCATTTGAATCTATTTCAACGCTTGCGTTGCCACAGGTCCACGCGCTCTTTTTCACACGGATTTCTCCGTTTACCATAGCTATGTATTTCGTCCGGTTGCGTGGCTGCTCAAGGAAGGTGGCAGAATCACGTGTGAATCCAACGCGCTGCAGGAATATGGTCAGATCGTTTGTCGTACCGTATTCAACGAACTCATACCAGTCGTTATCAAAATGATCCACATTGTGAAATGCCTTGTACTCAAGGGAAAACTTGCGGAAGTAGTTCGATATGCTGAACAGAAGCACGTTTTCAATTACGCCGAGCGTTTCCGCAATAATGTAATTCATATGGTCCCTTGTTCCTTCGTACCGATTTGCGATTTGAAGGTTTCCGACCCATACGCCCGTATCGGGATGATCGTGCTTATATCCGATAGCATAATTGATGATCGAACTGAGTCCGTTGCCCCGTATCCATCGTAACAGAATAACGGCATACCACTTCAACACATTGGGGGATTTCCCGATGGTTTCAGATTCGTATTTGTCCCATTTGAATACCCGGCTGAGCATTCCGAGGAATCTGACGAGTTCGTCGAAATCCACATCGTCGTTTTCGCCTTTCAGCTCCGGGTATTTCGCTCCTCGCTTGATGACTTCGGAAAGCGTAAATGCCTGGTCGTATGAAAGGGTGATATCATTGCTCGTCTTTTCCGGCGGAAAGTTCTTTATAATAGCGGTTTTCTGACCTGGGGTGACATACTCTTCAAACATCTCCGTGAGCGGCGAATCAACGCCGGCGGCATAATCATTCATTATGATAAGAGCCATTTTACGGAGAGCATCAAAATCCCGGTCGGTCGCTTCTGCATGACAGGTGGTCAGCTCTATATCACCACGCACCAGATCATCTATGAGCGCGGGATAATGCGACCTGTTTTCGTCAAGGTCGAATGACAGCTTCTGTTCCGGCACATCATTGTTAAGGAGCCGCTCATACTGCTTTTCCGTAAGGCTTGAATCCATGCGGAGAAGAAACACATTACCGAAAAGATTGTATTTTATCCGCCCGACACGTCCTACAAGATTGCGGAACTCGACTTCATCCATATTGGCGGTTCCGTTCCGGTAGCTTGTTATAAACAGATTGTCCGCGGGCAGATTCACGCCTTCAACGAGAGTGCTTGTGCAGAAAATGGTGCGAAGGTCACCGTCCTCAAAGCTCTGTTCTATGCGCAGACGTATATTTGCGGGAAGATACCCCACATGATAAGCGACGCCTTTTTCAATAAGCTCTGCAAGGTAGCACTCTTTGTGGACGTCGTTTTTGATGTCGTTAGCCAGTTTTGTAAGATTGGGGTTATTCAGCGGATGCAGACTCTTTGCATATTCCATCGCAAAATCCACGACCTTCTGCCGCGCGCTGCAGTATACGACATTCTGCTTGCCCCTGCCGACCCTGTGGATGATTTTTGCCAGCGACATGTCAGTCGGTACGCGATAAACATACTCAAGGCTCTTTTTATGCTCATTATGGATGCACATTCTGTTGTTCGGCAGATCCATAAAGAATTTGAACTGGCTGACGGGAGTAAAGCGCGATGCAAGACGCTGTACCTTGCTCGGTCGGACGCCGGGGATGGTACGGAGATATATCTCTGGATTGGGAATATTGGGAGAGGCGAAAATCACAGTGGGCGGTTTCTCCAGCCGTCTCAGCTGCGGTATGACCTTGTAATAATAACTGCCGCGGCCGCCGCGCTCCGAAATCTTGTGCGCCTCATCCACGAACACGAAATCAATGTTCAAATCAGGGCGCTCAATCAGAAGGTGATGCATACGTTCCGGGGTCATGATGAAAATGAAATGATGATCCTGCTGAAGGTATATTTCACCTATCGCACTGACGACCCTGTAGTTTCTTGCGGTCAGTTCGTCCTGCAGACCGTCAAACATATTGCTTCTGACTTCATTTATAAGAGCCTTCGTCGGAACGAGAATGGCAAAATTGTCAGTGGACCCTTTTTCTATCTGCTCCTTGATGTATGTCTGTACAACGAAGGACTTTCCCATCGAGGTGGGACCGGAATAGCTGAAGTACGGATCTCCGAGCCTGTCATACACGCTTTTCTGATCGTGAAAGAAGTATTCACCGGCGCGTCCCGGAATCAGATGGCTCTCTTTGTCAAACTCATAAAAAATGCCGTCCAGAACATCCGCACTCTTGTACCCGCCGACTGCGGGTGCCTTAAGTCCTCGATAATTACCAACGGCAGATAAAACAGAACCGAGATAATACTTTACGGCTTCATCCTGCGGGTAAACAAGATGAAGGAGTGTTGCGATTTCCTGTCCCCACTGGTGATCCCTGTCCGCAGTGGGCGCATATGTGGATTTTGAAAGAAGATCGGCAAAGCGGAGCGCATCCTTTATCTGAACCTGTTTCTGCGGCCGGTCAAGCCCGAAAAGGTCTATTGAATAATTGTACAGCAGCGCCTCATAGATTTCGTTGAGATACTCATTTTTATCGATGTCACGGTAGATCGCTTCGGCCAGGGAGGCCGTTTTAGGCACATATTTCATCAGCGACCCTCCAGCATTTCATCGATAAGACTTGTTTTTTCGTTCGGCGCATCATTGAACGGAAGGACATAGCAATAAAAAGTATACCCCTCCAGATTGTGCCGCTTCATCGTGTCAGCAATATAGCTCTTGACGGACTCGACATCCTGCTTCAGCTGTTCCTCTGCCGCCGATCTGTACAGTGCGGGATCGGTAACAGGCGGATCTATTTTCAGAGAATAACCGAGAAACAGGCCGAATGCCATATCCGGCTTGTACTGAAACTGCTTTCTCGGAACCATTACATCGCGTAAGTATTCCACGGTACTGTTATCAAACATCAGACCATATGCGGTATTTTCGACGGTTTTAAATTCGCTGTCTGCATTCTGCTCTATGGACACGATCCTTTCAAAGGCACGGTCAACAGCAGCATTCAGATCGCCTTCGATATTTGACGCGCCGAAAACGAGCTGATTGAAGGGACGTCCGTGTTCTGTAGTGGCGAGAAGATGGATGCCGTCGCTCTTACTCGCAAGCCCGGTGTGCTGCGAAAACTCGATTTTTGACATGATTTTCGGCGCATTCAGTTCCTGCTCAAGGAAAATATACAGCATCAGTTCTCCAAGCACCGTGTCTGAGCTTGTGCCATACGCTTTCTTGAACTCGATCAGCGCCTGTGTGCCAATGGCTCCGACGGGTCGCCCTTTGAAACTATCGACCTTGGATCTTGAGAAAACATAGGTGCCGATATTGTCCGCCAGGAATTCCTTGATTTTATTGAAGCGCAGTTTCCCATTGTTGGGATCGGCACAGTAAATGTTGGCCGTGGACGGATGAGTGAGACCGGCGACTACGACCGCGGAGACCTTTTTGAATGTTCTGCCAAATGTGCCGTCGTTGATCGTTCTCTGCAGGGGAGCAACTTCTGCTTCTTCGGCTTCCTCTTCGGTAGGGAGCGGGTCGATAAACAACTGTTCGCTTGAATCGACCGAAGTTAGATAGTTCTTTTCAAAACTCTTAAGACAGCCGGCACAGTCGGCATTGGAAACATCAACAATGGCGTACCTAAAAAGAGAAGCCAGCAGCGGAGCCATGATAAATTTATTCCGCGCGAGGATAGCGCTTTTCTCAAATCCGGCAACACTGTCTATAAGCGTATCGTCGGGAACGTCATCCTCACGGAGGACAGCTTTGACAGCGTATATGAACTGTTTCGCGTTTACTTCCGCAATAAGGCCAACAACGCCGCTATCAAAAGCGATAACAGCGTCTTCAAATGTCATTGCCCTCGCGGCATCGATAACATCGGGCGGAACATTATCATGTCCGCTTTTCAAGTGTGGAGGCAAAGAACTATCCCGGTTAGTGGTATCAGCGCAGCCGTATGCGCTGAAAACCGCGTCACATATGCTCTTGTATGTAACGCCCTGACCCCTTGCCTGGTAAACCAGGTTGAGCAGCGTTCCAAAGCATAGCTTCTTCATCGGTCTTTGCCTCCTTACAGTTGATTCCTATATTTCAAAAATCCGCTTAATCACAGCTGTCAGCTGCGTTTTTACTTGACCATCATCTTCCTCAAAGATAAACGGAAGTCGAATGAAGTGAATATTGATATCACCGGATTCACTCTGACTCTTGCCGACAGGATAGTGCGGCTCTGCATCCTCATACCGATACATAGGATAGAGAAGGTATACGTCAGAGACATTGCGTTTCCGGGCATATTCGCAGACCTGGTAGATATCCGTCTGTTTCGGTTCTTCGCTGACAACCTTTCTGACAGTTTCTGTGTCTCCTTCAAAACGAGCAACTTGCTTGTACTTAGTGTCAAGAATAAAGACTTTGCCATTCAGTTCCACAAGAATATCATGGCGCATGGTAAATGCAGCACCGAGAGATTGTCCAGCATATTGGATATCCTCAATCAAGTGCATATCACTTTGTTGCAGACGGACTCTGCCGCCACAATTTTCAACAACTTCCTGCATAAATCCGCCGATAAAGCCCTCAAATAGAAGTTCTGTCGGGAAGAGGAAGCAGAAGGACTCGTTGATATCCATCGTCAAGCCAGAAGTCTTGTTTAGCAGGAACATTTTGCTCATGCTGAGAATGATGCGATAGTTGCTATGCATCTTACTGAGACGGACGCGATCGCAGTCACTTGGCGTACACTGCACATCGGAAACCTCACCAAGTTTCACCAGGATATGCCGAATCGCGTTTTGATTCCGTTTTGAGGTCGAGTTGATAATCTGCTTGCAGGTATACTTGATGACTCGGTTGACCCAGTTATCAAATTCAAACGTGGAGTAGGAACAGCGGAACTTATTGCTCATTCCGTTGGGAATTTTTCGCACGATATAATCTGCAAAATCAAATTTGCCCTTGATATGTGAGATGTCTTCGGTTTCCTCAACATACTGGTAATACAAGCCGCGCTCTATGGCAGCACGGACATATCCCACATACAAAGTGATGAACAGTTCCCGGAGATCCTCAGCTTCACTCAGTTCTGTAGAAATGTTGATGAACGGATATGATACCCGGTTACAATACTCCAGCCATCGAATGAGGTTTTTCATCAAATGGCTTTGAGTAAGATCGTCAGTTTCCTGATCCTCAGCCTCCGTTCGGAACATTTTCGGATAGATATTCAGCTGCTCGCCGGCAAACGCAATCGTCCCGATATAGTTCTTGGTACGGACTCCGCCTCTGCCTGTGAACGTAAGAAACTGCTGTTTGGTATCAAAGCGACCATCATCATAGAAAACTGCCCGTTGATCCCAGTTGTGCTGCAAAAAATCCTCCAATTCTTCAAGCCCTCTCTGGGATCTCCAGGAGTGCGGAAGAGATGAATTCCTTATTGCCGTTTCTTCATATCTGCTCAGTATCATTCTTGAACATCTGCCTTTTCAACACGAACCCTGCTGATTTTATCATCCACAATTTTGATGCCCAAATCTTTGAGCGCATCAGTCAAAACTCCGATTACCTTTTTCTTGTTATCGTAATAATACTCATACAAGAGCGGAATGATGCTGTTGTTCAGAATCGCGCAGAGGTCATCCGCCGTTTTCCCCATAAAATAAGAGTGACCAATCAACAAATCAGAGCTCTCAAGCGAATCAGCCAGGATCGTATTGATCTTTGTAAGCACATCGCTGAGAGTAGGATCATCAACAAGCGAGGCATTCGGATACTGCTCGATGAACTCAAATCTGCGCCGCAGAGCGGCATCAATCAGGGAGATCGATTTGTCTGCAGAGTTCATTGTTCCAATAATATAAAGATTATTAGGTACTGCAAAGACATCGCCGGATTGGAGTGTCGCGCAGGTCTCGTTAATTTCGCCCCAACGCTTGTCACTTTCTATCAGCGTGATCAGCTCACCAAACACCTTGGAAATGTTGGCACGGTTGATTTCGTCAATGATGATGACATAGTTCTTTTCCTGATCGTCAAGGGCATCATCTGCTATACGCTTGAACACTCCGTCAACAGTTATGAAGGCCATCTTATCCGATTTGGTATCAGGACGAAGTCCCTGGATAAACTCTTCATAGCCGTAACTTTGATGGAACGTAGTGAAAACGATCTGGCCTTTGCGGACATAATCGTTATATGCGGCCATTACCGCTTTTCGTTCCTCATATGATTTTCGACGGGTATCGACTGCACGGTTCTCAATTATGGCAAGGGCATATTCTGCGGTTGAATATGTTTTTCCGGTACCAGGTGCTCCATAGATGATGAAGTTCAGCGGATGAACAAGGCTTGTTCTTGGCGTCCGCACTACTTCAAGACAGGTTTTCTTCTTTGGGGCTTTTGAATCACCAGTAGAAACTGCCACATTCATATCATCTTCAGCACTATCTTCTGAAACCTCATCAACGCCAGCGGTCTGATCAATGTCATCACTATACTTCTCTTCGCACAAAGAATAGTCTTGCTCTTCATCGCCAAAGGTAAATGCGAGAAGTTGCTTTTTAATATAACCGTCGGCGGCATCGACACGGTGAATAGCCTCACGTAAGACGCCAGGACCGAACCACGTCTTGAACGGATCAAGACGTGTCCAATCAACCTTGATTGTTTTGCCGTCTCCAGCGTTTTCTGTAACAGTACCGATAGCTTTGATTCTCATAGCGCCGACAGTCTTGCCATGATTATCAAAAGGGAGGTTCTTCTTCTGAGTGAAGGTGGACTTTATCGCGATACGATCTCCAACAGCAATTGATTTAACTACGTCAATAAACTTGTCATCCCAACCATTTACCCAGATGCCGTTATCAATGTATTCGTCGGAGAAGTCCGTCCACTGACCATCAGAATTGTTTCCGGTTGTGCCGACATACCAGGCAAATGACAAATCTGAATTATCAAGAGGAATGTTCTGCACCTCATGAGTGATCTCAACGTCAGGGAAAGCAGTCGCAATTCGGTCATAAATTGGTAACCGATCACTGTCAAGAACTGCACCTATAACCCATTTATCGGCCCTCCTGACTGCAAGTGCAATAGCATCATAGTGCCCAACACCGGGACCAATGAATCTACTGGCCGGAGAGATGCCACCCTGAAGGTCTTCGGCATCGATGATGCCCAATGCAAACGAAAAATGCTGGGTTAACGGCTTGCCTTGAGCAAGTCGATTCCATAGATTACTTGCTCTTGATGTCGCAGCAGTAATATAGATTTTCTCTTCTTCAAGCTGAGTGAAGTCGGCAACGATTTTAATGAGATTGTCAAACTTCTTAGTGCTTGTATTACTTAGACCACCGGCGAAGCGACTTTCAATAGAGTGTAGTTCATTATTGAAATCATCAGCATAGCTCATATAGTGCCTTCCTCCTTGTTCTTAAGAAAAATCTCCATAGATTCAATAAACCGTGACGGATAATTTATCAATTCAGAAGAAACAGCTCTTGAGTAAAATCCTCTAAGGCCTTTTTCCGTAAGCGGTTTTAATGGATATTCCAGATACTCTTCCAGATGTGGAGGCCTGTTATCCACAGGCCAAGTACCTACATCCACTTCAAACACCTGCCCATTATAGCCGAACGCTGCTTTGGGCCACTTTTTTCGGTTAATTTTTTTTGCAAGCCTATCGTCAAACGATCCTGGATTGATTAAGGAATGCGCCAACCACCGGGACATATTTACACAAACGGCATTTCCAACCAAATGCCAACGATCTCCGCGTTTGGGCTTTGGCAGATCCATTGCGGGGAGAGTCCAATCGGAAGTGAATCCTTGTAATCTTTCAGCGTCCCTAATCTCGGGTGTGCCGAAGAAGTTTTCCTTCGGAATCCAAATCGCCGGAGGAGAAGGAATTCCAATCTTAGACCCGATTTTTAGTGTGGGGACCGCGTCAACTGTCCACCCAAGTCCACGTTTTCCCTCCGTCCAATAAAACCCATACAAGAGGTTTTCATTTATTTCGCCAATAGTGTCATTCACAGGTGGCGTTTTCACATCCTGTGAAAAAAGCACATCGCAAACATTGTGATTCCTTGAAGCAACTAAAAGGAGTCGCAGCCTCCTTTGCGGTACCCCAAACGAACGCGCGTCGACAACGCGATATCCCCATGAATACCCCAGTTTTTCAATTTCCGAGATTAGATATTTTATTGCATTGCCGGAATCCAAACTGATCATATATGACACATTCTCAATAATGAGCCATTCTGGCAAATTAGAGTCCTCAAGAGAATTAAGGATTCTAAATAGATGTTGAACAAGGCTTGATTGATTTCCATCAATGCCTTTTTTTAACCCCGCTTGACTCAAATCTTGACACGGAAAACCAGCAGTAACGATGTCAACCTTTGGAATTGAGGTTACTGTAGTAATATCATCAGCAATTGGCACATCAGGATAATGATAAGAGAGCACTGCTTTTGCGCGTTCATCTTTTTCGCAAAAGAACACCGTCTTACATCCTTCTGAATGAAATCCTTCTTCAATTCCACCGATTCCAGCGAAGAAAGCGGCTATTGACAATTCTTTACTCATTACAATCAATCCTCTGCTTCTCCAAGAAACTCGATTCCCAAGACATAACTGGCTTTTGAAGGAACCGCATTCCCGATAATTTGCTGCAATTCTCTACGTTTTACCCCTTCAAAATTGAAATAATCAGGGAAAAACTGTATTCTTGCTGCTTCATGTGGCGTTAGTGTCCTGCGACATTTAGGATGCACAAAACGTCCCTGTCCATTTGAGCCAAATCCGCCGGTAATAGTGGGCGAAGGCATATCCCAAAACATTCTTCCATATACAGATGTATAACTATGCTTTTTGAGACGATGGCAGTCAGGCCTCTCGCTGTTTGGTAAGTCATACAGGTCATTATCAAAAAGATAGTCTATTCGTTTCTTGTTAGTCGCGGACGAGTTCGCAGGAGTATCAAATACTGTATCGTTTTGGATGTCCAGTAGGTCTTCAATGGCCCATTGAACCGTTTTTTCCGCCGTCTTGTGAAGTTCAGTAGCCCTTGAGATACTGACATTCTTTTCCCTTGAGGCTATTAGAAAAAAACGTTTCCTTCTTTGCGGAACTCCTATATCTGACATGTTAATCACGCTGGAATCAACACTATAGCCGAGCTTTATCAGTTCTGCTTTTGCGATATCGACAACATTATGCGTATCGTGCTGGACGCCAGGAACATTTTCAATAATAAGGAATCTCGGTCTTGTTATTTCCACACACCTAATCATGCGAAGATAGAGCAAATTGCGCGGGTCACTTCTTCTGGTGTGATTGTTCAAATCAGAGTTACCCTGACACGGCGGACCTCCAATAAGAATATCGATTGCGCCTGTTAATTCACAGAACCGTTTTTCTTTCTCAGATAGAGGATCTCCAAGGTCTGAATCAATGTACTGTTCTATTGGATCAGAAATTACTACCGCAGGATTGAAATTTTTTCGATACAGTTCCAAAGCTGCCGGTGCCATATCCGCAGCAAGAACAGATACGAAATTATACTCTAACGCTCGACAAGCTTCAGCGATACCGAGCGTCAATCCACCACAACCACAGAACAGATCAACAACCCTAATATCTCCTCTGTCGAATGAAGTACCCGGAGTCACTTTGCTCCTGAGCCAATATTGGTCGAAAGCACTTTCATCAGACGTTCTATCAACCCCTGGTGCATTATCTAATACTATTTCGGATGAATATGTACCGCCATTCTCAAAGGTTATTATTCTTTGTAAGACGCCATCCATTCGTTTATACTGATACTTCATTATCCTATCGCCTTTATTTACTCTATTGCGCTCTTGCCGCTTTTCACCCACGCATCAAGCTCAGAGCATTTAAATTTCCACTGTTTCCCTATCTTTTGAGCGGGAATACCTTTTCCTTTGCGAATCCAGTCACGTATGGTGGCAGGTTTAACTCCAAGGTACTCGGCAGCTTCTTCAATATTAATCCACTTATCGTTTGTCAGTTCGGCCATGGGGGCAACCTCCTTAATCGCAATCTAACCCATATAACCATTTTAGTATAGCACGGTTTGATGCGATTTTCAACGCGTTTCTTGTGAACATTTATCGTTATGTGCTGTTTCTTGTAATTTGTTGTTATTCTCTTTCATATCTATCCTGTAGCTTCGCCACGCAGTTATCTAACCCGTAGCCTCGCATTTCGGCTTTTTCGGTGTGCAGGTTAGATGATGAAAAAGTTTGAAAGGGATTCCGGGCTGCCGCCGGTTTTTGGAGGCAAACCTCGGAATCCCTTTATTTCAGTTCATTTCAGCCATTTCCGGCATCGGTTCTCGTCATCAATACTACCGTCTCAACATGCAGGGTGGCCGGGAACATATCCACCGGGGCGGCCTGCATGGGCCGGTACCCCCGCTGGGCGAAGAGCTTCAGGTCCCGGGCCAAAGTGGCCGGGTCGCAGGAGACGTACACCACCCGCCGGGGAGCCAGGTCCCGGGCCACCGTCTCGATAAGCTCCGGGGCGCAGCCCTTCCGGGGCGGGTCCAGCAGGACCACGTCGGGGCGCTCTCCTCGGTCAGCCAGCTGCCGGGCGGCCAGGGCAGCGTCCCCGCAGAGGAACTCCGCGTTGCGGATGCCGTTGGCCGCGGCGTTCTGCCGGGCGTTCTCCACGGCGTCGGGGATGATCTCCACCCCCACCACCTTCCTGGCCCGCCCGGCCATGGAGAGCCCGATGGTCCCAGTGCCGCAGTACAGGTCCAGCAGGGTCTCCGTACCGGTGAGGCCGGCAAACTCCGCCGCCAGCCCGTAGAGCCGCTCCGCCTGGGTGCGGTTCACCTGGTAGAAGGAGAGCGGGGAGAGGGTGAAGGTCAGCCCGCACAGTTTGTCTTCAATAGTCTCCTTCCCCCACAGGGTGCGGAACTTCCTCCCCAGGGCCACGTTGGTCCGCTCCCGGTGCTCGTTCAGGAGGATGCCCGTCAGCTCCGGGGCCGCTGACCGGAGAGCGGCTGCCAGCTCCTCTTCTCTCCGGAGCCTGCCGCCGTTGACCACCGCGCAGGCCAGCACCTGGCCGGTCTGCTCTCCCTGCCGCAGGTACAGCCGCCGCAGGACTCCGCTGTGGGCGGCCTCGTCATAGACGCTGTTGCCGCTGGTCTCAGCCCAGGCCAGGAAGGCTCTGGCCACCCGGGTGAACACCTCCGGTTGGAGGCGGCAATCCGGGCAGGGCACCACCCGGTGGGTGTTCCTCGCGTAAAAGCCCAGGGTGGGCTTCCCGTTCTTGTCCATGCCTACCGGGAGCAGGGCCTTGTTCCGGTAGCCATCCCGGGAGGGGGCCCCCAGAATGGGCGCCACCGGCAGGTCCTCCAGACCCCCGATGCGCCGCAGAGCACTGCGCACCCGCTGCTCTTTCAGCCGCAGCTCCGCTTCATAGCGGATCTGCCGGAGACTGCAGCCCCCGCACTGGGCGTACACGGGGCAGTCTACTTCCACCCGGTCCGGGGAGGGGGAGAGGACCTCCTCCAGCCGGCAGTACACCACATTCTTGGCAGGCTTGAGCACCTTGGCCCGCACCCGGTCTCCGGGCACGGCCAGGGGCACGAAGCACACCCGGCCGTCGCACCGGCCCACCCCGGCTCCCTGGTCGGTCAGGTCGGTGATCTCCAGCTCCAGCAGTTGGTTTTTCGTCCATTCCATGGCGTTTCCACCTCATTCGATCATTGAAATGAGCATAGCATGATTCCCAGGAAAACACAAGCAGAGGCCCTTCTTTCCGCCTTTATCCGCCTTTCTGTTGGGCAAAACTGCCAAAAGGTCACCCTCCTGTTCGGTTAAATCGTCCAAAAGGTAGATTCTCCCCGAAATCGTTGACACCGGCGGGGCCGCCGGCTATAATAGGCACGTACTCAAGAGTTCGACGCAGCGGCACACAGCCGCACTTTTCAATACAACTCCTCCCCAAAAGGAAAGGGACCGGTTCGCCGGTCCTTTTCCTTTTTCCTCAGTTGACCACGTTTCGGGGCCGTCCCTGCTGATAGGCCGCCAGATTCTCCGCCACCGCGGCAATAAGCCGCTCCCGGGCCTCCTTTGACGCCCACCCCATGTGGGGGGTGATCAGGCAGTTCCTGGCCGTCAGCAGGGGGTCGTCCGGGGCGGGAGGCTCCTGCTCCAGCACGTCCAGCCCGGCCCCGGCCAGGCGGCCTTCGTTCAGGGCCCGGGCCAGGGCGGCGCTGTCCACCACGCCGCCCCGGGCGGTATTGATCAGATAGGCCGTGGGCTTCATGCGGGCCAACAGGTCTTCCGCGACGAGATGGTGGGTCTCGGGGGTCAGGGGGCAGTGGAGGGAGACCGCGTCGCTCTCAGAAAACAAGGTTGGCAGGTCCACCCAGCGGACGGAATCCGGGCTTTCCCGACGGGTGCGGCTGCAGACCAGCACCTCCATGCCCAGGGCGTGGGCGATGGCTCCCACCCGCCGGCCGATGCTCCCGTACCCCAGAAGGCCCAGCTTCTTCCCGGCCAGCTCCACCAGGGGGAAGGAGCCCTGCCGGGCGCCGTCGTTGGCGGCCACGGCCTCCTGATAGCGGCCGCTCCGCACCAGCGCGGAGTACCGGTGGACATTCCCTGCCAGGGCCAGCAGCAGAGAGACGGCCTGCTGGGCCACGGTCTGGGCGCAGTAGTCCGGCACGTTGCACACGGTGACGCCCCGTTCCCGGGCGGCTGCGGTGTCGATGGCGTTGTACCCGGTGGCCAGCATCCCGATGAACTCCAGGGAGGGCAGCCGCTCCAGGGTCTTCCGGTCCATGACGATGCGGTTGAGCACCAGGGCCTGGGCCCCCGCCGCCCGGGAGACCACCAGCTCTGCCGGGGTCTCCGGGTATACGGTGAGCCTGCCCAGCGACTCCAGGGGCGCCCAGCTCAGGTCGCCCGGGTTGGTGGTGCCCCCGTCCAGTACCACGATGTCCATGTCGGTCCCTCCTATCCGTCTTTCAGCTCCCAGTATACGACGCCGGCCGACGCCGCGCAACCGATTTTTGCGCAAACTGGGTGTTGATTCCCGCTGCGCTTTGTGGCATACTGATACCGTATGTGAAGAGAACCTGTGGGGGACCATCCCCGTGAGAGAGGAAGCAAGCGACATGAACAGCCAACAGTATTTTGAGAGCCTTTCCGGGAAGAAAGTTGCCTTCTGCGGCATCGGCCGCAGCCACCTGCCGCTGATCCGCCTGTTCCGCGGCAAAGGGATCGCCGTCTCCGCCCGGGACAAGCGCACCGAGGAGGAGCTGGGGGAGACCGCCCGGGAGCTCCGGGACCTGGGGGTCACGCTGGGCCTGGGGGAGAACTACCTGGAGGGCCTGACCGAGGACGTGATCTTCCGCACCCCGGGGATGAAGTACCACCTGCCCCAGCTGGACGCCGCCCGGACCAAAGGGGCCGCGGTCACCAGCGAGATGGAGACCTTCTTCAAGCTGTGCCCCTGCAAGATCTACGCCGTCACCGGCTCCGACGGGAAGACCACCACCACCACCGTGCTGTCGGAGTTTCTGAAGGCCCAGGGGAAGACCGTCCATCTGGGGGGGAATATCGGCAAGCCCCTGCTGCCGGAGATCGAGACCATCCGCCCGGAGGACCGGGCCGTGGTGGAGCTCTCCAGCTTCCAGCTGATCTCCATGCGGGAGAGCCCGGACGTGGCCGTCGTCACCAATCTCTCGCCCAACCACCTGGACGTCCACAAGGACATGCAGGAGTACATCGACGCCAAGAAGAACATCTTCCTCCACCAGGACGCCTACAGCCGCACGGTGCTCAACGGGGACAACGCCATCACCGCCGCCTTCGCCGGGGAGACCCGGGGGGACACCTGGCTGTTCAGCCGGCAGGGGCCGGTGGAAAAGGGCGTGTGGTGCGACGGAGAAATGATTTATGTCAACCGCGAGCCTCTCATGAGCGTGTCGGAGATCAAGATCCCCGGCTGGCACAACGTGGAGAACTACATGGCCGCCATCGCCGCCGTGTGGGGAGAGGTGGATCCCGCCGTCATCCGGCAGGTGGCCGGCGCCTTCGGGGGCGTGGAGCACCGCATGGAGCTGGTCCGGGAGCTGGACGGAGTGACCTACTATAACGACTCCATCGCCAGCTCGCCCACCCGCACCATCTCCGGCTGCCTGAGCCTGTACCCGGAGAAGGTCATCCTTATCGCCGGGGGCTACGACAAGCACATCCCCTATGACCCCCTGGGGCCGGTGATCTGCGAGAAGGTCAAGACCCTGGTGGTCATGGGCGCTACCGGTCCCAAGATCGAGGAGGCGGTGCGCGGCGCGGAGAACTTTGCCGCCAGCGGGCTGGTCATCCGGCACGCCACCACCCTGGAAGAAGCCCTTCGGGAGGCCCGGGCCGACGCGGTCCCCGGCGACCGGATCTGTCTGTCGCCGGCCTCCGCCGCCTTTGACCTGTACCCCAACTTCGAGGTCCGAGGGCGGCATTTCAAGGAGCTGGTCAACGGGCTGTAAGGCAGCCCCGGAAGAGAAAAGAGTGTAGACGCGGAGTAGAAAGGAATGTTTTATGTCAACTAGAAATGATCGCAGCAGCTTCAACGGCCGGGGACGGCAGCGTACCTTCGGGGACGACGCCTATGAGATCCCCAGCGCCGCCTCCACCGTGGAGGAAAAGTTCATCGTGGCCGCCCTGAAAAAGGCGGGCGGCAAGGACGGCGTGCCCTCCAAGGCTCTCATGCGGGAGGCGGGCATCCGCAGCAAGGAGGATTTTTACCAGGCCCTGAAAAGCCTGGAGGAGAACGGGGAAGTCACCGTGGACAAGGACCACTGGGTGAAGCTCACCGCCCACAGCGGGGAGATCCCCGCCACCCTGGTGTCCCTGTCCGAGCGCTTCGGCTTTGCCCGGCCCCGGGTAGGCGGGGAGGACGTGTTCATCGCCGGCCGGGACCTGAAGGGCGCCTTTGTGGGGGATGAAGTTCTCCTCACCGACCTGCGCAAGGCGGACAAAGGCCCCAGCGCCAAGGTCAAGCGCATTCTCAGCCGGGGCACGGCCTCGGTGACAGGCACGGTGCACATCGACGAGAACGGCGCCCGCATCACCCCGGACGGCGCTATCCGCTACGACCTGGAGGTCTCTCCCGTCAACCTCCACGGGGCCAAGGACGGGGATAAGGTCCTGCTGGAGCCCCAGGAGGACGGCCGGGGAGACTGGCGCACCGCCAAGGTGGTGAACATCTTCGGCAGCGGGGACAAGGCCCGGGTGTGCGCCGACGCCATCATCGAGCGGGTGGGCATTCCCACGGTGTTCCCGGAGGAGGTGCTTGCCCAGGCTGCCAGCCTGGCGGACCGGAAGGTCACCGACGCGGAGCTGGAGGGCCGGCTGGACCTGCGGGACGAGCCCATCTTCACCATCGACAGCGCCGACGCCAAGGACCTGGACGACGCCATCTCCGTGCTGCGCACCGAGGACGGCTTTTCCCTGGGGGTGCACATTGCCGACGTGAGCCACTACGTGAAGGCCGGCAGCGCCATTGACCAGGAGGCTTTCAAGCGGGGCACCTCTGTGTACTTTGCGGACCGGGTCATCCCCATGCTGCCGGAGGCTCTCTCCAACGGGGCCTGCTCCCTGAACGCCGGAGAGCCCAAGCTCACCTTCTCCGCCCTGATGGACTTCGACCGGGACGGCCATATGACGGATTTCATTTTCCGCAAAACCGTGATCCAATCGAAAGTGCGGGGGGTGTACGCGGAGGTCAATCAGATCTTCGACGGCACCGCCGGCCAGGCCATTCTGGACAAGTACGCCCCGGTGAAGGACAGTCTGGAGGCCGCCCACGAGCTGGCGGACATCCTGCGCCGCAACGGCCAGCAGCGGGGAGAGATGGACCTTTCCAGCGACGAGACCAAGTTCGTGCTGGATGAAAACGGGGTGTGCATCGACCTGCTGCCCCGGGTGCAGGGAGAAGCGGAGCAGATGATCGAGCAGATGATGATCGCCGCCAACGTGGCCGCCGCCAGGGAAGCCCTGAAGGCGGAGATCCCCTTCTTATACCGGGTGCACGAGCAGCCCAAGGCCGAGCGGGTGGAGGAGCTCTACGAGCTGCTGGTGAAGCTGGGCGTCCCCTGCCGGGAGCTGCTGAAGAGCAAGCCCCAGGCCGCGGACTTTGCCGCCGTGCTGGAGCGGGTGAAGGGGGGCTCCCTGGAGAGCCTGGTGAACCAGCGCATCCTGCGCACCATGGAAAAGGCCCGCTACGCCGACCGGGAGCTGGGCCACTTCGGCCTGGCCCTGGGAGAGTACAGCCACTTCACCTCGCCTATCCGCCGGTACCCGGACACCTCCATCCACCGTATCCTCTCCGACCTGGAGGCCGGGGCCACCAAGGAGGAGCTGCGCCGCCGGTACAGCACCTTTGCCGAAGAATCCGCGTCGGAATCCTCCAAAAACGAGGTCCGGGCCGTCACCGGAGAGCGGGACGCCGAGGACTGCTATATGGCCGAGTATATGCGGGCCCACCTGGGGGAGGAGCATGTGGGCGTCATCAGCGGGGTGACCCCCAAGGGCATCTTCGTCAAGCTCCAGAACAACGCCGAGGGCTTTGTGGGCCTGGGAGAGTTCGAGAACGCGGACTTCCAGTTCGACGGGGAGATCTCCCACCGGGACCTGCGCTCCGGCCGGGTGCTGATGATGGGCCAGGAGATCGCCGTGGTGGTGGCCGCCGCCGACGTGGCCACCGGCCGTATCGACTTCGCCCCCGCCAAGCCCTGAGGACATAAAACGGCCCGTCCCCGCATAGGGTAGACCGGAAGGGGGACGAGCCGGATGAAACAGTTTTTGCTGTCGGCAGTGCTGGGGTTTCTGGCCCTGGCGCTGGTCAATTGGACCGCCGGGTGGACAGGCGTGGCCCTGCCCGTAAATCGGCTGAGCATCGCCGCCTCGGGCCTGCTGGGCATGCCCGGTGTGACCCTGCTGGTGCTGCTGAATCTCCTGCTCTAGGAAAACCAAAACCAAGGAAAGGGTGCTGAACATGCTGCTGATCCATGCCAAAGTGCTGGGAGAGGACTTTCGTTTTGACAGGCTGGACCTGGAGATCGAAGAGGGGAGGATCCTCCGGGTGGGGAAGGACTTGCCCTATGCCCCGGAGGACACCGTCATCGACTGCGAGGGGTATACCATCGTCCCCGGCCTGGTGGATATCCACATCCACGGCTGCGCCGGCAGCGATACCTGTGACGGCACGCGGGAGGCCATGGACGCCATGGGGCAGTACCTGCTGGCCCACGGGGTGACCTCCTTCTGTCCCACCACCATGACCGTGGACGTGGAGACCATCGACCGGGCCCTGGAGGCCGCCCGCGCCTGCGCCGAGGTACTGCTCAAGGGCGGCGCGGCCCACGTGAGCGTGCTCACCGCGACCATTGCGGTTTTCGGCAGCAAGCGAAAGACAGGGCGGTAATGGAGAATTAAGGGCTTGTGTTGTTTGGGCAGGGAAGGTTACGATGGGGCTTTCCCGGGGCCTGCCGGCCCGCTCTCGCTGAAAATGATCCACTGGATCATTTTCCGGGCGCTGCGAGCCCTCAGACCCCGCCAACGGCGGATGCTGCTTGGCTGTTCAAATAAGCAGCTTCCCACAGTTGATTGAATAACGTAGACCGCCGCTCCCGGGCAGCGCGGCTTCGCCGTGCGTGCTGTGCGCAAAGCGCACAGCGAAAAGCGAGAGGGCAGACTGAAAAATACGCTCGCATATTTTTCAGTCTGCCCTCTCGCTTTTCTCATGCCCGGGAGCTCTCTTTGCGACCTTCAAGCTTCAGGCGCAAATTGTTTGTTATCATTCACAAGCCGGTTCGCCCGAATGGGTCCAGGGCCCAAGCGGGCCCTGGCGCAGGATCTTAAGGGCCGCGCAGGCCCTTATCGTCCCCCCCTCTGTAACTAAATACCAAGCTCCCGCTCCTTTACTCCTCAAACTCGATCTCGTGCTCCCGGAAGAAGCGATAATACGCCTGCACATTCTCCAGCTCTGTCCAGCGGCGCACCGCGGCGGGATCGCTGTCCAGATCATAAATCTTCGCGCCGCGCATGGACAAAAGAAAGGGCGAATGGGTAGCGATGATGAGCTGGCAGCCAAAGAAGCGCGCCGAATCGGCAATGAACTGCGCAAGCTCGATCTGCCGGGCGGGCGACAGGCTGTTTTCGGGCTCGTCCAGACAGTACAGCCCGTCGTTTTCAAGCCTTTCGCTGAAATAGCGCAGCGCGGTCTCGCCGTTGCTTTGAAGGCGCACCTGCTCGCCGACTGTGCGGCGGAGGAATTTGCGCCGTGAGAGCGTCTTCGAGCGCGCCATGACCTGCAGGCGGAGCTGTTCGTAATCCTCCAAGCCGCGCAGCTTCACCGTGTCGCCGAATTTCAGGCGCGCATGCTCCGCCTTGCCGCGCTCTGTC
>ERZ842401.2493-NODE-2493-length-24591-cov-12.290227_pt1 | contig 24591 bp, 21 predicted proteins | sample MGYA00521270_ERZ842401 | MGnify/ENA primary metagenome ERZ842401 (study PRJEB31892, sample SAMEA3878208) | bioreactor metagenome | biome: Moose rumen | place: Sweden | collected 2011-10 | study: EMG produced TPA metagenomics assembly of the PRJEB12797 data set... | reverse complement strand
CCAATTCCCGTTTCACCAATCTTGCAGTCATACCAATGCGATGACCAAACTCCTCGAAGTCCTTTCGGCCAACAGTTCTTGTATCGGATAGTTGCATGCCTTCCTTAAACAAACCTTTATCAAGGGCGAAGATGCGTGGCATACTCAGATGCAGACTGGTATTGATAAGGTCGTAGGCTGGGGTAAGATGATATTCCCCATCACCTCGGTTAATTAGTGAGAAGTTCTTTAGGTGGGCATCGTCATTCAGAGTGAGATAATTGAAGACAACGATGCGGAAGAACTTTAGGATTTCAACAGGAGCTGCTTTAACGTATTTGCGGATGATGTCGGCACACTCCTCGTAACTCAGATTACTGTACTTGTAATCGCTGCCACCATTAGCATTGGTAAGTCCTGCCAGCGAGGCAAAATCTTCCTGACTATATTTCTGTCCATCTGGCCCAACATCGAAACGTCGGCAAAGATAGGCAGCTTCTCCGTCCTTGAAGAAGCAGATGGAATTTGCTGCCGTTTCTAAATGATAGATCTGCGAGGCCAACTGCATCGTCAGATGTTCATTGGCTGGACAATACTTTCGGTCAAGCAAGGCGTATGATGTTGGAGCAGGTTTCAAAATATACGTCCCACGTTCACCTTCGGCTGGCTTTACCAATTGTCCTTCACTGTTTAACACTAAGCTCGCCTTAGGTTGCACGCCAGAGAGCGAGATTCGTCCTACATTCTTCAGATAGGCTTCATTGTCGGCACTATCATTGTTGGGGCTGTCAAAATCCAACACATGAAAAACCTCCTTCCCGTCAAACAATAGTTTTCGGGCTGCGGGGGAATAGGTGGTGAAGCCTTCCTGCATGGTAGATGGGCATACGCTAAGTTCTATCATGTTCACATCGGTTTTACGGTTACGGCTCCGATGGTATCGTGCCCGGCTGTTGCAAGCATGATACCAAAATCATCGTTTTCATCGATGTGATGCAACATAGATTGTACTTGTCGGTTGGAACCTTCAGACAACATATTGAAGAAATAGGGAAAAAGGTGGTTGGAGTGATATGCCTCTTTCCTGACAGGCATCGCCAAGCAGACTGGCTCGCCGTGGTAGTCCTCATCATAAGTGAACACATATTCCCTGGCATCCGTCTCTTGCAATATGCCAGCCTCCATGTCGTGAACATAAACTTTACACTGTCTCATAGTCAAGATGCTTGATGTTAATGTCTATTTGCAGACCCAAAGTATCTATAATCGTCAGCAGAGTTGCCAACTGCGGATTACCTTCACCGCGTTCAATGGCAACGACGGTATTAACAGCGACACTTGCCAGGTCAGCCAATGTTTGTTGGTTGATACCCAATTTTTTCCGCCTTTCCTTGATGGCATTCCCTATTTCCTGCTGTGTCATAATCTCAATATGTTGCGATTTCGGCGCAAAGATAAGCAATTCTTTTCAAACAAAGGCGTAAATTCTCAATAAAATGCGATTTTGGGTATAATTTACTATGAATTGCCATAAAAACACGTAAAAATCACAACGAATTGCGATTTTTATTGTTGCCCCATCATCCTCTTTAGCATTTCCTTCATTTGTTCAGGAGTAAGGCTATCTATGTCGATAGGTTCTTCTTCCTTATCGATGTTAAGCAACTTACTATTGTTACGGAATCGGATTTCAAGAGGATACATATCCTGATAGCCACTTGTCACATCATTCCCTTGTGAGTGACCCATACTTTCAGAGATGTACAACTCCTCTACACCAGCCAGTTTCAGGTTGGTAGCAAAGGAATGACGCGCCCATGTTCCAGACACCACTTTGTCCCATCCAAGTACTTCTTTGCATATACGGTTCATGCGGTCTTTGATGTTGGAGTTTTCCTGTACCGTCAACTTTCGACGCAAGGTCTCATCTGTGGCTCCATTGAAGATTTGTGGAAAAACGTAAGAGTCCTTCTCTGGCTTGGCTCCAATCTCATTAAGGATCACTTTGAGTGGTTCTATGATAGGAACGATAACCACCGACATGCTGTTACTTCGTGCCGATGTTTTCTTTCGCATAAACTCAAAAGCACGACCACCTTCTGCAAAGTAAGTACGGTTGTAGGTCAAACGTCCTGCATCGGCAAGATTGAATCCATTGCACAGATATTGTACCAGGAATAGGCCCAAAGAATCATGGGCACGTTTCTTATAAGCTGGATCCCATCCTTCGGGGTAGCGTTTCTCAACGAAGACTTTATATAGTTCCGTCATTTCATCAACGCTAAGGTATGATTGCTGGCGACGTTTCCCTCGCGGAATAGAGATGAGTGTATTGTCCTTGTTTGAGAATGGGTATTTGTCTTCGGTCAGAAAACCTTGGCGAATACATTCATTCCAAACAACACGGCAGGTTCGAAGATACATACCACGGGTGGCATCGGCAATCTTTCCGACAACCTTGCCGTTTTCGACAACACCATTTTTCATAACATCATTCCACTTGTCAATTACGTTTTTGCCGACCATGAAGCCCTTCACATCACCAACGTATTTAAGGAAGGAGTTGAGTGCCCACTGGTAGTTCTCTGCGGTTCCAACCCTGTCTTCTGCTTTCATTCTGGCAATAATACTCTCCCAAACACCTACAAAAGATGTGGCCTTATCGTACTCGATTTCAGCACCTGTCAAATATGTACGGATAAGGTCGAGTGTTAAAGTCTGCTTCTTGCTCAGTTTCTCCAGTTTTTCCCTGTAGCTTTCTAGCATCTTTTGCCATTCGACATGAACAGGCATGAGCGAACTTTTCGCTCCTTTCACGCTACATACGTCATTGAAGTACTTCTCGTTTTGATAGTCCATATCCTTTAGCTTGTAGTAATACCGTTTAGCTGCTATCTGAAAACAGATGGCCAAAGGGTATACATTCGTACTCTTATTTGTACGTTTGTCGAGAACTAAAGTAAGTGAACAGTTGTCCACTTTTCCGCACTTGATTGATGTCTTTTCCGCCTTCATAACTATAGTCTGTTGCTTCGCTCGTGGGAATCTTGCGAACAATTTGCGAACAAAATGCGAACAAAATCACCCATTAATTGAGGTTTATTAAAATTTCACTTTTGCGCTGCAAAGTTATAAAATAATTGTGAGACAACAACTTACAAAGCCAATAAAAATTTTATGAAACCCTAAAAATTTTTATTTTAACAGACTCATAATCTGGAGGTCCCAGGTTCAAGCCCTGGCTGGTCCACATTGAAAATCAGCAACTTAGAAGAAATTCAAGTTGCTGATTTTTATTTTCGGGAAAACAATGGGAAAACACAACGATTTTGAAAACTCCATGATTTTTTGATAAACTTGGCATCATATCAGCCATTCTTATGTGATTCTTGGAAAAGTGTACAAAAAGAGGCAAAAACACCTTGGAAAAGTGTAATTGCATCATTTAAATCCCAACGTCGCACGTCGATAGTTGTACGAAAGCCAGTAGCTGCGTTTCAATGGGTCTGACAGGAAGGAACGGTTGATTAATTCTTTGGCCAACGGATGTTCCTTGGCAAAGAAATCCAATTCCCGTTTCACCAATCTTGCAGACAAACCAATGTGTCGTCCAAACCTCTCGAAGTCCTTACGGCCAACATTTCTTGTATCGGATAGTTGCATGCCTTCTTTGAACAATCCTTTATCAAGAGCGAAGATGCGTGGCATTCTCAGATGTAGGCTGGTGTTGATAAGGTCGTATGCTGGGGTAAGATGGTATTCCCCATCACCTCGGTTAATAAGTGAGAAATTTTTCAAATGCGCGTCATCGTTGAGGGTAAGATAGTTGAAGACAACGATGCGGAAGAACTTTAGGATTTCAACGGGAGCCGCCTTGACATATTTGCGGATAATGTCAGCACACTCCTCGTAACTCAGATTGCTGTACTTGTAATCGCTGCCGCCGTTGGCATTGGTAAGTCCTGCCAGCGAGGCAAAATCTTCCTGACTATACTTCTGTCCATCTGGCCCGACATCGAACCGACGGCAAAGATAGGCTGCTTCTCCGTCCTTGAAGAAGCAGATGGAATTTGCTGCCGTTTCTATATGATAGACCTGCGAGGCAAGCTGCATAGTCAGATGCTCATTAGCTGGGCAATACTTTCGGTCAAGCAAGGCGTATGATGTTGGAGCAGGCTTCAAGATGAATGTGCCAGGCTCATTTTCTTCAGGCTTTACCAATTGTCCTTCAGCATTCAGCACCAAACTCGCCTTGGGCTGAACGCCAGAAAGCGAGATTCGTCCTACATTCTTCAGATAGGCTTCATTGTCGGCACTGTCATTGTTGGGGCTGTCAAAATCTAACACATGAAAAACCCCCTTCCCGTCAAACAATAGTTTTCGGGCTGCGGGGGAATAGGTGGTAAAGCCTTCCTGCAATGTAGCTGGGCATACGTTTATTTCTACCATATTCAAAAGGGCTTAACGGTTACTGCTCCAATAGTGTCGTGCTGAGCTGTTGCCAGCATAATGCCGAAGTCATCGTTTTCATCGATGTGATGCAACATAGATTGTACTTGACGGTTGGAACCTTCGGACAACATATTATAAAAATAAGGAAAGAGAAGGTTGGAACGGTAAGGCTCTTTTCTTACGGGCATGGCCAAGCAAACTGGCTCGCCGTGATAGTCCTCACCATAAGTGAACACATATTCCCTGGCATCCGTCTCTAGCAAAATGCCAGCCTCCATGTCATGAACATAAACCTTACACTGTCTCATAGTCAAGTTGCTTGATGTTAATATCCATTTGCAGTCCCAACGTGTCTATAATCGTCAGCAGAGTTGCCAATTGTGGATTACCTTCGCCTCGTTCAATGGCAACAACGGTGTTTACAGCCACACTTGCCAAGTCAGCTAACGTTTGTTGGTTGATACCGAGTTTCTTTCTTCTTTCTTTGATGGCAATTCCTATTTCTTGCTGCGTCATAATCCCATTATATTGCGATTTCGGTGCAAAGTTAGCAATAAATCTTCAAACACAAAGCAGAAATCGCAATAAAATAATATTTTTGACATCGATTTACTTAAAAAGTTGCATAATTGGCATACAATCTCAATATAGTGCGATTTCTGATTAAACCAAACTTTTTATGTTTTTCGGTGATTTGAGGCGATTTTATTCGGTGATTTGTAGGACATTCGTTCGGCTATTTGAAACCTCCAGATTGTAGTCTGTTGCTTATACCGTCAATTAAGCCTCCACTTCTGTGTAAACAATGCGTAAACATTTTGTTTCAGTTAGGGGTATTTTTTGATATTCAGAGAAAATCGCATTTTTGCAAATCGCTGATTATCAATACACTTTCAGAGCAACAAAATATCATGAAATATCACTTTAAGAGACTCATAATCTGGAGGTCCTAGGTTCAAGCCCTAGCTGGTCCACAAAAGAAAAAGCACTTGCGAGTATTTCGCAAGTGCTTTTATTCTTTACTTATGAGACTGATGAGATTGGGGTTAGCTCTGTTCTCGTTGTTCCGTCATTTTGGATGAAAAGGAACAATGCACCTATATAGCCGTTCTGCATAATAAGAAAAAAGCAGTATTTCTTCACTTAATAGGCAGTTTTGTGCTAGAAAAGCGCCTAATTAAGAAAAAGTTTTAGTATAATAGTTCAATATTAAACTATTATTCATATATTTGCATCGTAAAAGTTTATTATTAAACTATTATGGATGACATTTATATGCTTGCAGATGCCATTATCCTTAATAGGATAGGTAGTCACTTGAAAACTGTCAGGCTGAGACAGAATATCACCCAGCAGAGTCTTGCAGATGCTACTGGAGTGTCCCTTTCTTCTCTGAAGAAAATCGAGAAGGGAGAGATTGGCTCGTTTGATTCTTTCTTGAGAGTACTGCGAACCTTAGGCAAACTTGATGTACTTCAGCCGTTGGTTGACGAAGAACAGCTGAGTCCGAGTGAATACTATAATCTCGTTCAATCCAATACGGCCAAGCACCAACGCCAGCGGGCAGTTGGACAGCTTAACAAAAAAAATAAGGAGGAATCAGAATGGTAGATGTTGCGAAAGTCAGTATGTTTGGCATTCCCGTCGGCATCTTTAATTGGGATGAAAGATATGAAGTAGCCCGATTTGAATACGATCAAAGTTTTATTGGCCGTGGCTTGGAACCATCACCGTTAATGATGCCAGTTCGGGAAGGGCGAGTCTATTCCTTTGCCAATTTGGGAAGAGACACTTTTCAGGGGCTGCCTGGTATGTTGGCGGATACTCTGCCTGACACTTATGGACGTACGCTGTTCGACAGATGGTTGTCTCTGACAGGCCGAACAAGTGGCAACCCCATTGAATCGCTCTGTTTCCTAGGAAAACGGTGCATGGGAGCGTTGGAGTTTGAACCTGCAATTGAAGTTCCCTATAACCAAGAAGCTAAGTTTGAGATTGATAAATTGGTTGAGGTAGCCAAAGAAGCGCTTTCGGAGAAATCTTCTTTTGCTACAAATCTGGAAGACGACAAAAAGGCTACTATTGCAGAGATTCTGCGCCTCGGCACCTCTGCTGGTGGCCAACGGGCTAAAGCTATCATTGCTTATAATAAAGAAACAGGTGAAGTACGTTCTGGCCAAGTGGAAGCTCCCGCTAGGTTCGACTACTACCTCATCAAACTTGATGGAGTATCTGCCAAGGCTGGATTCAGAGAGACGGAGAACTATGGACGACTGGAATATTCTTTCTACAAGTTAGCCAAAGCATGTGGCATAGAGATGTCAGAATGTTCACTCATTGAGGAAAATGGACGTGCTCATTTCCTTACAAGGCGGTTCGATCGAAAAGAAGGGAAGAAAGTACACATGCAGACTCTTTGCGGAATTGCACATTTTGACTATCGGCTCCATCGAGCCTATTCATACGAACAAGCCTTCAACGTGATGCGGACATTACGATTGTCTTACCTGGAAGCCAAACAAATGTTCCGCCGAATGGTGTTCAACGTAGTTATTCGCAATCAAGATGACCACACCAAGAATATCTCTTTCTTGATGGGAGAAGACGGGAAGTGGCATCTCTCGCCTGCTTATGATATGGGCTATGCCTATAACCCCAACGGCGGTTGGACCGCAACACATCAGATGTCAATCAACGAGAAGTTCGACAATATCACCAGAGATGACTTGCTGACATTCGCTTCCAAGAACAATATCAAAGATGCAGCATCTGTTATCGATGATGTTTGTGAAGCAGCCTCGCATTGGGAGGGAATAGCGAAAGACTGCGGTGTCCCACCGGCCATGATTGATACCATTATTCCCAATATGACGCTTGGATAATAACGGAACTATACTCCCATAGAAAAGAATCGGAAAAGCATTTATAAAAGATTCCGACTATAGATCTGGGATTTTGCTGATGGCTATGTAAACAGATTTAGGCCTCAAACCTTATATCAAAAGTCTGGAGGTGCGTAAACCGCAAAGCACTTCCCAGAACTGCCACAAAGGGGGATTATCACCGACCCCACTTTTCTACAAGTTTTACAAAATCTGATAATTAGCACTAATGTCAAAGTGGTGAGAGTACCTGAGAAAGAAGGCATAAAGACGAGGCAAAAAAGAAGAGCGAGGCTCTAACATGGAGTCCCGCCCTTTCTTATCTTTATAAAAGATGTATTTACCGTCAATATTACAAGCCTTCGATAGAAGTAAGAGTTTGAGTGGTATCCAGTTTGCCTTTGTTATCGTATGTTTCCACCTTCACAACACCGATGCCGCGTCCATACCATGTCTTTTGAAGACTGCTACGCTTGATTCCAAGCACCTTTACTGATGTAGTGCTTTCCACAACCACACAAGGAATGCTGTGACCACTTACCTCTAAAGTTTCTTCAGCAACTACCTTAACTCCAGTGATTTGACTTGTAGTATTAATACCAGCTATCCCCATAGTAATGCTGTAGTCATTCAAGGTTGCTCCTGTAGTTAGATTTGCAGGCAACTTCAAATCTTCACCAGTAATGTTCAAGCCTTCAGTAATCTTTCCTACCATGGCTTTAGGGCTCAAAATAACAGCGCCATCCACTATCATAACAGACACGTCAACAGGCTTTTGCAAAAGGTCTTTGCCATTCTTATCTTTCACCATGGTCTGAACAGTTACTGCAGTTTGGGTATCACTGCTATTAACTTTGACGACAGTGCTCTCAGAGTAGCCATCGACTTTACCTTTCTTATCTGTAATGGTATAACCTAATTTAACTCCCTCTTTCTGTAAATAGAAAGGTTCTTGTGCATTTGTTCCCAATACCATCAAGAACGCCACCAATGCAAACACCATTCGTTTCATATGATTCTTCATTTTTATTAATTGTTATATTGTAAAGATACGTATTTTTCGCAAGAATGATTCCACATTACACTAATATTTAGACTTTTTTGACATTGGATTCAAACTGCCAGTTAACAATCATAAAAGCATTATGTAACCTGCGTAATACCTTTATGCTAACGACGTAATGGTATTATGCTAACGACATAACATTATTATGCAAGCTGCGTAATGATGCGTAATAGATAGTATTTGATAATCATATAACAAGCATCTTCCACATCTTCCATGGATCTTCCACGAGAAAGCACATGATTTATATGCCGCCGTGGAAGATGGAAGATGTGGAAGATGTTTTTATGTCAATTAGCTCTTATTTGAAAAGCAACTGTGCAAAGGTATTCAGATACAGATGCCAGTTTTCCCACTCATGACCGCCTGAGATCTGGAAGAAAGTATGAGGCATGCCATTGCGAGTCATCGCCTTGTCAAGTGACTGATTACTAGCATAGGTAAAGTCGCCCGTACCACAACCAATCTCTGGTTCTGTAGCAGCGATAGTCACTTCCCAGATGCCATTGGCACCCTTCGTCAAAGGAACTACGTCAGAATAATTGCTATCCACTTGAACGCTGAAGGTGAACTCGTCGAGCTTGCAGATGGTTCCTTCCTCCTCGGAGGAGAATACAAAGTACACGCTGTGGGTGCCAGATACGGGCACATCCATGGCCGCGGTCAGGTTGCTCCAGGCGGTGTCGTCGGAGCCGGTGGCATAGACGCCGGCCCGTGCAATGGCTTCGGCGGTGACGGGAATGGTGCCGATTTTCGTGCCGCCACCCGCTTCAGAGGGAGCGTCGAAGTAGACGCTTATTTCGCCGTCCACGGCATCCTCGGCCTGGGAAACCAGAACCGTCACGTCTACGCTCTGCGCTTCGGTGCCAAAGTTCAGATACTTAAAGCCAACCTCGGCGCCGTTGGTGATGCCAACGACGGGGCTGCGATGCAGCGCGTACTGAGGCGTATCATAGATCATATCCCAGTAGTTATCCGGCGCGCCGCGCAGGGGAGAATCAATGTAAAGGGTTTGGTTGTGGGTCTTGGAGAAGACCGTCGGCCACAGGTGGCAGGCAATGTAGGCAGGCCAGGTGCGGAAAGCGTCGATGCTGCTGCCGATGGAAGAGGTGTACTCCACCGGGGTGATGCTGAACACATTGCGTTGGTAAGAGATGGTGACCTTTTCCAGGAAGCCCTGACGGCCCGCGGCGGTAAAGGTATGGCGGTGGTTGGAGAGGTACCACTGGCCGTTGATGTACACCAGGCCGCCGTGGTTGTTGCCCCAGCAGGTGGTGGGATCGTCGTGCTCGGTGACGGTATTGGAGCCAACATCCTTACGGAAGAAGCCGCCGTTGTCGCCGATGATTCCGCCCCAGTGCCAGCCGGTGAAGTCCTTAAGCTCGGCGATGCTCATATCGGGGTCGGAGTAGACGTAGGCCAGGGGCCACCAGCGCTGCTCGCCGTCCACGTCCTTCTCATAGTCGTCGATCGCCCAGTCGCTTCGATAGCTGTACTGGATTACCCAGAAGTAGTGGCCGTTGACATCAACACGGTCGATGGTGCTGCCCTCGTAGTGCTTGGGGTTGAAGCCGTTGGTGCTGCGCTCGCCCTCGGCCATGACGACCGGGACGCTCCACTCCAGGTCGGTGCGATCGGCATTGACCTTGGAGAGCTGGACGTGCTTGGTGTCGGCGTCGGTCTTGTCGAAGGTGGTCAGGATTTCGCCCGCTTCGGAAATATAGATTGCCGGGTCGAAGTTGTTCGCTCCGTCGATACCCACCACACCGTCGCCCTCCGTCAAGGGGGTGTCAAAGTAGGTGTCGGGGACGCTGCGGCCGTTGATCCACAGGTGGGTGCCGTTCATCTCGGGGTTGCCGAAGAACGGGAAGGCGTACAGGATGCACAGGTCCGTCTGCAGGTCATAGTTGAAGTCGCAGGCGAAGAATCTGCCGGTATCCCGCAGCGTGGCCTCGAAACGCCAGTCGCTCAGATCATAGACGGGAGCAGACCAGCAGGTGATGTCGGGGCCGCACCAGCCGGACATGGCGGTGTCATGGGAACCGAGGGCATAGACGCGCCACTCGCTGTCCGCCTTAGACCAAAGGACATGCAGCTCGTTGTCTGGCATGAACTCGTAGTTCGGCAGATAGGGGTTGGCGGCGCTGCTGTCGCTGAGGGGCTCCCCGGTCTTGGGATTGACCTTGTACACCAGGGGGTCGGTGTAGTACGCATAATCGCTTCTGCACACGCTGCAGCGATAGTGCCGGTAGCCGCCGGCGGTGTCGGTGGCCTCATAGCTATCCGGCGCAAGGCGATAGGTGTGGGTGCCACAGAGGTTCACTATGGTTGCATAATTGGCATTCAGACGGGAAGTCACTGAATCCCCCTTCACTTCAGGAGATACAATCTGTGCACCACGAGTGAAGTTAGCCAATTCCTGGGCACTTGCACCTACTGCCAGCAAAGCAGCAACTACTAAAAATAGATACTTCTTCATAATACTATTTATAATAGTTTACAATTTTCACACATATCTTACTTGAAAAGCAACTGTGCAAAGGTATTCAGATACAGACGCCAGTTCTTCCACTCATGACCACCAGTACTCTCAAAGAATGTATGAGGCATGCCATTGCGAGTCAGCGCTTTGTCAAGTGTCTGATTACTAGCATAGGTAAAGTCAGCCGTACCACAACCAATCCAATAGAGCTTATAGCCAGCCTTCTTGATACCCTGAAGTTGAGCGTCAAGCTCTTCGCTCTCACGAGCACCTGCACTCAATGGAAGGATATAGTCGAACACGTTTGGATACAGGGTAGTTGCAGCAAATGTATGACCGCCACCCATACTCAGACCTGAGATGGCGCGTGAAGCCTTCTTTGGAATGGCGCGGTATTCTTTCTCAATGAAAGGAATAATCTCATTAACCAAGCTCTTCACATAGAGATTCTGATTCTGAGGATTCTGATTGTCGAAGGTCTTCACTGGCAAACCCATCGTAGATGCAGCCTGCTGACCAGGATTACCATTAGGCATCACTACAATCATAGGAACGGCCTTGCCCTGCTCAATAAGGTTGTCCAAAATCTGAGCAGCGCGCCCCATGCTTGACCAAGCTTCCTCGTCGCCACCACCGCCATGAAGCAGATAGAGCACAGGATACTTCTTGTTGCTGGTCTCATAGCCATAAGGAGTATAGACAGTCAGACGGCGATTGATGCCAAGGATACTACTGTCGTACCACTTGTAGCTAACTGTACCACGATGAGCGGTTTCATTGTAGTTGGCAGAACGCTCTCCAGGAACAAACAGCATGTTCAGATAGCGAGTACCATCACGCTGAACCATAAAGTTCACAGGATCATTCACATTTACACCGTCCACGATGAAGTTGTAGGTATAAATCTCTGGTTCTGGAGCAGCGATAGTCACTTCCCAGATACCATTGGCACCCTTCTTCAGAGGTACAACCTCAGCGTTGCTTGCCATCCAGTTGCCATAGAGGTTCACCACTGTGGCATAGTTGGCATTCAGACGGAAGGTCACGGAATCACCTTTTACTTCGGGGGAAACAATTTGTGCACCACGGCTGAAGTTAGCCAACTCCTGTGCACTTACACCCACTGCCAATAAAGCAGCAATTACTAGAAATAGAAACTTCTTCATAACTCTTTTATTTTAATTGTATATGATTTTCACTCTTACTGCAACAAATATAATACATTTTTTAATATCTCTTAAATAAAATGAACATTTTCTATGGCCAAACGATAAAAACATACTTTGGGCACAACGGAAACTATGAAAGTTTTTTCCCTAGTTAGAGAAAAAAAGTAACTTTGCAAAAAGTAACAATGCCTATGGACAACCACTCTCCACAACAACGCCGCAACAATATGGCTGCTATCCGCTCCAAGGACACCAAGCCCGAGCTGATAGTAAGGCGTGGACTTTGGCGCAGAGGATTCAGGTATCGCCTCAATTCTCCACGACTCCCAGGGCATCCAGACTTGGTGCTGCGTAAATACCGCACCTGCATCTTCATCAATGGGTGTTTCTGGCATGGGCATCAGGTGGTGCCTCCCTTCGATGAAAACTCCCAATGCTGCAAGATTCCGAAGACCAATCGCGACTTCTGGGTAAATAAGATAAAGCGTAATCAAGAGCGCGACCTTAAGGAACTACGCCAATTGGCTAAGATGGGATGGCACTGCATCACGGTGTGGGAATGCGAACTTACGCCTAAGAAGCGCGAAGATACCTTACGCTCATTGGCATTCACTTTGAATCACATCTGGCTGCAAGATCACCATGTGCAAACTGATTATATACTCCCAGAGGAAGAAGGCAATGAAGGGCTGATGGCCGCAGAATCTTCTGACACCTATTAATATATTTAGACGTTAAAGAACGATTATTCAATAAAAAGCAGTAATTTAGCATCGAAAATAATAATTGAAGAAATGAAACTGAAATCATTCATCATCACGCTGCTGCTGTTTCTACCACTTTTGACAGAAGCCCAAGCGCCTTTCGTGCATCCTTGGCAAGGGAAGAAGGTGGGGTTTCTGGGTGATTCCATCTGGGATCCCAATGCCTATACGGATGTTAAGAAGAGCTGGAGTTTCCTCAGCGACTGGCTGAATATCACGCCGTATGTCTATGCCGTAAGCGGCAATGAGTGGACACACATCCGTCGGCAAGCACAGCAATTGAAAGAGGAGCATGGCGATGAGGTGGATGCTATCATGGTATTCATCGGCACGAATGACTTTCTGGCAGGGGTGCCTATAGGCGAATGGTGGACGGAAAAGCGGGAGGAAGTGGTGCAAGCCGTGGGACATCCTGCTGCCCCTGTGAATCGTGTAAGGCGCACTTTCGTGATGAGCGATGATACCTACAAAGGGCGCATCAATCAGGCTATCAGCCTACTGAAGCAACTCTTCCCCACGAAGCAGATTGTATTGCTGACGCCTCTGCATCGGGCATTGGCCAACTTTGGCAATCGCAACTTGCAGCCTGATGAAAGCTATCAGAACAGTGCAGGGGAATATGTGAATGCCTATATCAAAGCCTCACAGGAAGCAGCAGATGTATGGGGCATCCCCGTGATAAACCTCAGTGCGCTTTCTGGCCTCAACCCGATGGTGGAGGAGCAGGTGCCCTACTTCATCAATGCGGAAACAGACCGCCTGCATCCTAATACCGAGGGACATCGGCGCATGGCGGCTACGCTGTATTACCAACTTATGACATTGCCTGTTAATTTCAACATTAAATAAACTATTAACGTTATGAAGAAGACTATCTTTTTAAGCTGCATGCTGGCGATAGCCACATCAGTTTGCGGACAGAATGCCGCATTAAGCAACGGCTGGCAAGAAATCCAGCCAAAGGAAGTGACCACCAATCCTGTTAGCCTCTTTGACAACTGGATTGTGCTGGCAGTGAACAACGATGAGAAGCCCAATGCCATGCTGCTCACTATGGGTACTATGGGTGTATTTCGTGGTAAACCCATCGTTTCTATCTTTGTGAATGAAAGCCGCTACACCTATGAGTTGCTGGAGAAGAATCCTTATTTCACACTGGCTGTATTCCCTGAGGAATTTAAGGAGAATGTACGCTATTTAGGTCAGCACTCCGGCCGTGATGGCTCTGATAAGATCAAGGATGCAGGATTCACCGTGGGTAAGACGGAACTTGGCAATCCATTCTTCGACCAAGCCAACCTGGTGATTGAGTGCCGCATGATCTATACGGGTAAGTGGGACCTCGAACGTCTGGATGACAGCATCAAGCAGGGTTTCTACCGGGATGGAAATCTTCAACCTATGCACCAGCAGTTCATTGCTGAAATCGTGCATGTTTGGAAGAAGTGAAAGGACTTTCCACCATATTAACCCTACTCTGCCTCTCCATGTGCAGTCCTGCACCTCGAGGGGCAGAGAGCGGTTTTACACCTACCCCAACAGAGGAGGTTACGCAAACACCTCTTCCTCCTGCAAAAAGTCGCATCGCTCAGCAATTAGACTCATTAGGCTACCTGAACATTGCGGAGCAAGATTCTTCAATCTTAGTAAGCTTGATGTATGCCCGTGCTGACAACTTCACGGGAGAGATGCTTTACACTGAATTAAAGGAAGCCTACCTGCATCCTGATGCGATGAAATGCCTACTCCAAGCACAGCAGCTACTGAAGACGGAGCATCCAGACCTCACATTAGCGGTATTTGATGCCGCCCGCCCTATGAGTGTGCAGCAGAAGATGTGGAACACCGTAAAGGGAATAGCGCAGCAGAACTATGTATCGAATCCTGCCCGTGGCGGAGGGATGCATAATTATGGTGTAGCAGTGGATATCACACTGGCCACTATCTCTGGCGACACCCTCCCTATGGGCACTAAGATAGACCACTTGGGAAAAGAAGCCAATATCAGTCAGGAAGCCTCTCTTGTACGTCAAGGCAAGATGACAAACGAAGCTTGGGAAAATCGCAAGCTGCTACGTGAAGTGATGACGAAAGCGGGTTTCAAGACACTGCCTTCAGAATGGTGGCACTTCAACTTGGTAAGCCGGAATGAGGCCAGACAACGCTATAAGGTAATACCATGAGAATAGACCAACAGACACTGGCATTTATCTTAGCACATCGGGAGGAAGACGTGCGGACTTTGGCATTGAAGTATGCCAAGGCATCTGGCATAGACTTAAATCAAGCCCTCACGCAGATTGAGGGGTGGCAAAAGGCCAGTGAAAAACTTCCTTCGTGGGCAAAGATGGAAGGCATTCTCTATCCTCCTCTACTCTCTATGGAGCAGTGTTCCTCGGAACTTACTGCACGTTATAAGCGTCAAATCATCGAAAGGTATTCTAAGGATCATACATCTTTTACTGACCTAACAGGTGGCTTTGGCATAGATTTCTCTTTCATTGCTCCGCTGTTCCAACAGGCAACCTATGTGGAACGTCAGGCTGCGCTCTGTGAATTAGCAACAGCCAATTTCCAGACGTTAGGCCTATCGCATGTGAAGGTTTGTCATGCTGAAACAGAAGACTATCTGCCACAGATACCAAAAGTCGATTGGATATTCTTGGATCCTGCCCGCAGAAGCCACAGCGGAGGCAAGGTATTCGCCATCCAAGACTGCGAACCGAATCTTTTGGAAATCAAGACGCTACTTTTGGAGAAAGCCAATCATATATTAGTAAAACTTTCCCCAATGCTGGACATTCATCAAGCATTGAAGGAACTGCCTAACGTTCAAGAGGTACATGTGGTAAGTGTAGATAATGAATGCAAGGAGCTGCTGCTTGTCATGCATAAGGAAGCTGCATCGCAAGCTCCTGTTATCGTGACTGCCCAACTCTTTTCCAATGGAAATGTCCCGCAACTCTTCCACTTCACGTGGGAAGAAGAGCAAGAAGACTGCCGCTACACTTCAAAATTAGGCCATTTCCTCTATGAACCAAATGCTGCTTTGCTGAAAGCAGGTGCCTATCGCAGTGTGGCACGGCATTGGAATCTGGAGAAACTGCATCCTAACAGTCACCTCTATACCTCGGCAGACCATCAGCCCACCTTCCCTGGACGCATCTTCCGCATAGACGGTTATGCCCATTTCAGCAAGGCAGAACTGAAGACTTTGCTCCAAGGTGTGGAGAAAGCCAACCTCACCGTGCGCAACTTCCCTCAGAACGTAGCAGAATTACGAAAGAAACTGAAACTAAAGGAGGGAGGAGACATCTATCTCTTTGCCACCACCCTCCAAGATGGCAGCAAAGTGCTCATAAAATGCAGTCGCTGAATAATTCTGCACGTTTTTTTGCATACCTCTTAAGTTTATCGTAACTTTGCACCGCTTTTATTGGAAAAGTTGGTCCTGTAGTTCAATGGATAGAATAGAAGTTTCCTAAACTTTAGATTCGAGTTCGATTCTCGGCGGGACTACTTAGAAATTAATACACATTTTTATACAAATGGCTAACAACATTGAGGTAAAAGAGCTGGAGCAAGTAGTAGTACGCTTCTCTGGCGACTCTGGCGACGGCATGCAGCTCGCTGGTAACATCTTCTCTACCGTTTCTGCTACCGTTGGAAATGGTATCAGTACTTTTCCCGACTATCCAGCAGATATCCGTGCCCCGCAAGGCTCACTGACGGGCGTATCTGGTTTCCAGGTTCACATCGGTGCTGGTAAGGTCTATACTCCTGGCGATAAATGTGATGTGCTGGTAGCAATGAACGCTGCTGCACTGAAGACGCAATATAAGTTTGCCAAGTCTACGGCATGCATCATCATCGATACAGATGCCTTCCAGAAGGCCGACCTTCAGAAAGCACAGTTTGCTACCGATAATCCTATCGAGGAGATGGGTATCAAGCAGGATGTCATCGCTGCTCCTATCACTACGATTGTCAAGGAGGCCTTGGCAGATTCAGGCATGGACAACAAGAGTGCTCTGAAGTGCCGCAATATGTTTGCCCTTGGCTTGGTGTGCTGGCTGTTTAACCGTGAGCTTTCATTAGTAGAGAACTTCCTGCGTGATAAGTTCGCCAAGAAGCCTGAGATAGCTGAGGCAAACATCAAGGTGGTACGTGCTGGATACGACTATGGTGCCAACACCCACTCATCCGTAGATCATACCTACCGCATTGAGAGCAAGGAGAAAGAGCCTGGCCGCTATATGGATATCACTGGCAACAAGGCTACAGCCTATGGTTTCATCGCTGCTGCAGAGAAAGCTAGAAAGCGCCTGTTCTTAGGTTCTTACCCTATCACTCCTGCTACCGATGTGCTGCATGAGCTGGCTAAGCATAAGTCGCTCGGCGTGATTACCGTTCAGTGCGAAGACGAGATTTCTGGTGCTGCTTCTGCCGTTGGTGCTTCTTTCGCTGGTGCTTTAGCGGTGACTTCTACCTCTGGCCCTGGCATCTGCCTGAAGTCTGAGGCTATGAACCTTGCAGTAACTGCCGAGCTCCCAGTGGTGATTCTCGATGTGCAACGTGGTGGTCCTTCAACTGGTTTGCCAACCAAGAGTGAGCAGACCGACTTGCTGCAAGCGCTCTTCGGACGTAATGGTGAGAGCCCTATGCCTGTCATCGCAGCAACCTCACCAACCAACTGCTTCGATGCTGCTTACACCGCTTCTAAAATGGCGTTAGAGCACATGACACCTGTCATTTTGCTGACAGATGCCTTTATCGCCAATGGTTCTTCGGCTTGGAAGTTGCCTAACTTGAATGAATATCCTGCCATCAACCCACCGTATGTAACGGAAGAGATGAAGGACAACTATACACCTTACAAGCGTAATGATCAAGATGTGCGCTATTGGGCTATCCCAGGGCAAGAGGGTTACACCCACATCCTCGGTGGCTTGGAGAAAGACGGTAATACGGGTGCTATCTCTACCGACCCAGAGAACCACAACAAGATGGTGCACCTGCGTGCCTTTAAGGTTGCTAAGATTCCTGTACCAGATGTAGAGGTAGAAGGCTGCAAGGATGATGCCGACTTGCTGATCGTTGGTTTCGGTAGCACTTACGGACATCTGCACTCAGCTATGGACGAGCTGATCAAGACTGGCAAGAAGGTGGCTTTGGCACAGTTCAGCTACATCAACCCACTGCCAAAGAACACTGCCGAAGTGCTGAAGCTCTATAAGAAGGTAGTGGTGGCAGAACAGAACCTTGGCCAGTTTGCTGCCTACCTGCGCATGAAGGTTGACAACTTCGTACCTTATCAGTATAATGAAGTGAAAGGCCAGCCTTTCGTGATCAGCGAATTGGTTGAGGCATTTAATGAAATCCTAAATAAGTAAACTCCAAAAACAGAAATATCATGAGCGATTTTACAGCAAAAGACTATAAGAAAGGACAGCCTCGCTGGTGTCCTGGTTGCGGCGATCATTTCTTCCTCGCCTCTCTGCATAAAGCAATGGCAGAACTTGGAGTTGCTCCTTGGAACATTGCAGTGATTTCTGGTATTGGCTGCTCCAGCCGTCTGCCTTACTATATGAATACGTATGCCATGCAGACCATTCATGGCCGTGCAGCTGCCATCTCTACAGGTGCTAAGGTGACCAATCCAGACCTTACCGTATGGCAGGTCTCTGGCGATGGTGATGGCTTGGCTATCGGTGGTAATCACTTCATCCATGCCGTGCGCAGAAACATTGACATTAACATGATTCTGCTGAACAACCGCATCTATGGTTTGACGAAAGGTCAGTATTCCCCAACGTCACCCCGTGGCTTCGTGAGCAAGTCGTCTCCTTACGGCACCGTAGAAGATCCATTCCGCCCTGCAGAGCTCTGCTTCGGTGCGCGTGGTCGCTTCTTCGCCCGTGCCGCCGCTGCCGATGCTGCCGGCACCGTGGAGATCCTGAAGGCCGCTGCCCAGCACAAGGGTGCCGCCGTGTGCGAGATTCTGCAGAACTGCATGATCTTCAATAATGGTGTTTACGACTATCTGGCTAAGAAGGAAGACCGTGCCAAGAATGCCATCTACCTGCAGCATGGCAAGCCAATGGTGTTCGGAGAGAACAATGAGTATGGCTTGATGCAGGAAGGTTTCGGCATCAAGGTGGTGAAGATTGGTGAGAACGGTGTGACACTGGATGATATCCTAGTACACGATGCTCACTGCATGGACAACACCCTACAACTGAAGCTTGCCATGATGGACGGCCCCGACTTCCCTGTAGCTTTCGGTGTGATTCGTGATGTGGAGGCTCCTACCTATGATGAGGCCGTTCATGCCCAGCTCGAAGAGGTCAGCGCTAAGAAGAAGTACCACAACTTTGCTGAGTTGCTGGAAACTAATGACACTTGGGAAGTGAAGTAACAAACTTTGAGACCGTGAGACCTGAGACCACGGAAACTAAGCTATAACTCCGAAGTTCCTCCGATGTTCCTCCGTTGTAAGTCCGCTTTTTTGCGGAGAAGCAACAAAGGTGCATCGGAGAATTTTTTTTATTTCTTGTCCGCTATTTTACGAAAGGATTGCAGCTTCTCACCATAGCAGAGGTCACCACAGTCGCCAAAGCCTGGCACGATGTATTTCTGCTCGTTCATGCCTTCATCGATGGCAGCACACCAGATGGTAGCATCGTCTGGCAAGGCTTTCTTCACTACCTCTATACCCTCAGGAGCAGCAATCACACAGCACACATGGATGGTCTTTGGCTTCCCAGCTTGGAAGAGTGCCTCGATAGCCGCAGCCATACTACCACCAGTAGCCAGCATAGGGTCAACGATAATCAGCGTACGGCCCTTCACGCTTGGCGTAGCGATATACTCCGCATGGATACCCACCTCTGTATGCTCACGGTTCAGATACATGCGGAAGGCAGACACGAAAGCATTGTCGGCACGGTCAAAGACGTTTAGGAATCCCTGATGGAAAGGCAGGCCTGCACGGAGCACGGTAGCCACTACAATATCCTCCTGCTTCATCAAAGGAATGTCAAGCGTACCCAGTGGAGTCTTGACGGTTTTAGGCTTATATTCCAAGGTCTTAGATACCTCATACGCCATCACCTCACCAATACGCTCCACATTGTGGCGGAAGGTCAGACGGTTCTTTTGATAGTTCTTATCACGCAGTTCAGCCATATAATGGTTGAGAATAGAATTAGATTCTCCAAAATTTACCACTTTCATAATCTTAGATTTAATGTTTCCACATGCAAAAGAAACAAAAATCTCCCAAATTTGCAATATGGAGGTAGCAGTAAATGTTAGTAAGTGATAAAAATGAGTTTAAGGCACTGAAATATTTGCTTATTGGCGTGGGAATTTACGAATAAAATATTATTTTTGCATTCGATTTAAAAGGTGAAGAAGATTAACATTAATAATTACACTTAATAAATAAAAAAGTAAAATGGCAAATTTGGATTTAACTAAGTACGGTATCACTGGTTCAACCGTGATTGCTCACAATCCTTCTTACGAGTATCTGTTCGAGGAAGAGACCAAGGCAGGTCTGGAAGGTTTCGACAAGGGTCAAGTGACTGAGCTTGGCGCAGTAAACGTAATGACTGGTATCTTCACTGGTCGTTCTCCTAAGGACAAGTACATCGTAATGGACGAGACTTCTAAGGACACTGTATGGTGGACAACTGAAGGTTACAAGAACGACAACCACCCAATGTCTGAGGCTGTTTGGGCAGAGGTTAAGAAGCTGGCCATCAAGGAGCTGTGCAACAAGAACCTGTATGTAGTAGACGCATTCTGCGGTGCTAATGAGGATACCCGTATGGCTGTTCGCTTCATCGTTGAGGTTGCTTGGCAGGCACACTTCGTAAAGAACATGTTCATCCAGCCAACCGCTGAGGAACTGGAGAACTTTGAGCCTAACTTCGTAATCTACAATGCTTCTAAGGCTAAGGTAGAGAACTTCAAGGAGCTGGGTCTGGGTTCTGAGACTTGCGTTGCTTTCAACGTAACAAGCCGCGAGCAGGTGATCCTGAATACTTGGTACGGTGGTGAGATGAAGAAGGGTATGTTCTCAATGATGAACTACTACCTGCCTCTGCAGGGTATCGCTTCTATGCACTGCTCTGCCAACACAGACATGAACGGTGAGAACACCGCTGTATTCTTCGGTCTGTCTGGTACTGGTAAGACTACTCTGTCAACCGATCCTAAGCGTCTGCTGATTGGTGACGACGAGCATGGATGGGACGATCACGGAGTATTCAACTTCGAGGGTGGTTGCTATGCTAAGGTTATCAAGCTGGACAAGGAGTCTGAGCCAGATATCTACAATGCTATCAAGCGCGATGCTCTGCTGGAGAACGTAACTGTTGACGCTAACGGCGTGATCGACTTCAACGACAAGAGCGTGACTGAGAATACCCGCGTTTCTTATCCTATCGAGCACATCACCAACATCGTTAAGAAGGTGAATGGTAAGAGCGCTGGTCCAGCTGCTAAGCAGGTGATCTTCCTGTCAGCTGATGCATTCGGTGTACTGCCTCCAGTATCTATCCTGAATCCTGAGCAGACTAAGTACTACTTCCTCTCTGGCTTTACTGCTAAGTTGGCTGGTACAGAGCGTGGTATCACTGAGCCTACTCCTACTTTCTCAGCTTGCTTCGGCCAGGCATTCCTGGAGCTGCACCCAACTAAGTACGGTGAGGAGCTGGTGAAGAAGATGGAGAAGAGCGGTGCTAAGGCTTATTTGGTAAACACTGGTTGGAACGGTACTGGCAAGCGTATCTCTATCAAGGATACCCGTGGTATCATCGACGCTATCCTGAGCGGTGCTATCAACAATGCTCCTACCAAGACTATTCCTTACTTCAACTTCGAGGTTCCAACACAGCTCGACGGTGTGGCTTGGGGCATTCTCGATCCTCGCGATACTTATCAGAACCGTGCTGAGTGGGAAGCTAAGGCAAAGGATTTGGCTGCACGCTTCATCAAGAACTTTGAGAAGTACACCACCAACGAGGCTGGTAAGGCTCTGGTGGCTGCTGGTCCACAGCTCTAATCTTTGGAAAGTTTTCATAATCAACTGGGCGAGGCTCTTCGGAGTCTCGCTCTTTTTTTATATCTATTTAACGCATACCTTATTTATATATTCACTATCTTTGCAACAAATAGTTTACAAACCATTAAAAGCAAATGAATATGAAAACTTTAAGAAATCTTCTTTTAGGAGCAGGCATTTTGCTCCTTGGTAGTTGCAATCAAGCTCCTGTGTCAGTAACCGCTGAGCCTGCACCAGTGGACAAAGCTGCTGTAGTGCTGGAGAATATTATGACTCGTGCCAGCGTGCGTAGCTTTACAGCAGAACCTGTAAGTCGTGAAACGCTGCAAACTATCGTACGCGCAGGTCTTCAGGCACCAAGCGCCATGAACAAGCAGGACTGGGAAGTGCGCATAGTAGATAGCCAAGATAAGATCAACACCATCTGCGACATCTTAAAGAAAGCCAACCCGCAGCAGCAAGACCGCTTCCCTGGCAAGAATTCCTTCGGAAATGCGGCTGCTCTGATTTTCATTGCCAATGAGGTGTCCGACCAACCAGGTGCTTTCTCGGCTGTTGATGCTGCCCTTTTGGCAGAGAACATCGTCTTAGCTGCCCATGCCATGGATCTGGGTGCTTGCATTCAGGCTGGTTCTCTTGCTTCTATCAAGGGGGGAAACGCCGATGCACAAGCTTGGTTGAAATCATTAGGATTCAGTGATAACTATGAGCCAATGCTCGTGATTCCTGTTGGCCATCCTGATCAGGAAGTATCTGCTGGACAACGTGATGCTTCCAAAGCGAAATTCGTTGACTGATATAAGTAAAAATCCCCACCGTTTGGCGGGGATTTCCTTTTTTTATTCCTCATTATTCCTATTGGCACGCTTACGCTCCAACTCATCAAGGATAATCTTACGCATACGCATCGACTTTGGCGTCACTTCTACGTACTCATCGACCTTGATGTATTCCAGTGCCTCTTCCAGAGAGAACTGGAGTGGTGGAGAAAGGCGCACCTTCTCTTCCGAACCACTGGCACGCATGTTGGTCAGCTTCTTGGCCTTGGTCACATTGATCACCAAGTCCTTCTCATGCACATGCTCACCTACCACCTGACCAGCATAGACCTCATCCTGCGGATTGATGAAGAAGCGGCCACGATCCTGCAGTTTGTCCAGCGCATAGGCAAATGCTGTACCAGTCTCCATGGCAATCATAGAGCCAGCCGTACGACGGGCTATCTCACCCTTGTAAGGTGCATACTCCTTGAAGCGGTGCGCCATGATGGCCTCACCAGCAGAAGCAGTCAGCACATTGGTACGCAGGCCGATGATACCACGAGAAGGGATGCTGAACTCCAAGTTCACACGATCACCCGCATTGTCCATACGGAGCAAGTCGCCTTTACGACGTGTCACCATATCGATGATCTTACTGCTATATTCCTCTGGCACGTTCACCGTCAGTTCCTCAATAGGTTCGCAGCGCACACCGTCTATCTCCTTGAAGATCACCTGTGGCTGACCCACCTGCAGCTCGTAGCCCTCACGACGCATGGTCTCTATCAGCACAGAGAGGTGCAGCACACCACGGCCAGAGACATTCCACTTGCCCTCCGTCTCGCCCTTTGTCACACGCAGCGCCAAGTTCTTGTCGAGCTCACGGTCCAGACGATCCTGAATGTGGCGTGAAGTCACATACTTACCCTCCTGTCCGTAGAACGGTGAATCGTTGATGGTGAAGAGCATGCTCATGGTAGGCTCATCGATGGTGATAGGAGGCAGAGCCTCAGGATTCTCAAAGTCGCAGATGGTATCACCTATCTCGAAGGCATCTAGGCCGATGATGGCACAGATGTCGCCTGATGAAACCTCCGTGCACTTCTTATGTCCCATGCCCTCGAAGGTATGCAGTTCCTTGATCTTCGTCTTGGTCTGTGTGCCGTTGCGATGTGCCAGCGTCACGTTCATACCTTCACGGATAGTGCCTCTGTGTACACGTCCCACAGCGATACGGCCTGTATAGTTGGAATAGTCCAGTGAAGTAATCAGCATCTGGGGGGTGCCTTCCAACTGCTCTGGGGCTGGTATATTCTCGATGATGCAGTCGAGCAGCGGCGTGATGTTATCTGTAGGCTGCTTCCAGTCGGTGCTCATCCAGCCGTTCTTGGCAGAACCGAAGATTAGCGGATAGTCCAGCTGCTCCTCCGTTGCATCCAGATTGAACATCAGGTCGAACACCATCTCGTTCACCTCGTCTGGACGGCAGTTGGGCTTATCCACCTTATTTATAACTACGATAGGCTTCAGCCCTATCTGGAGCGCCTTCTGCAACACGAAGCGCGTCTGAGGCATAGGGCCTTCGAAGGCATCCACCAGCAGCAGACAGCCATCGGCCATGTTGAGCACACGCTCCACCTCGCCGCCGAAGTCGCTGTGTCCCGGAGTATCTATGATGTTGATTTTCGTACCCTTATAGTTGATCGATACATTCTTAGAAAGAATCGTAATTCCTCGTTCACGCTCCAGCTCATTATTATCAAGCATTAACTCACCTGTGCTCTGATTATCGCGGAACAGGTTTCCTGCCAAGAGCATCTTATCTACGAGCGTGGTCTTGCCATGGTCCACATGGGCAATAATGGCAATATTTCTAATATTCTGCATAACTAATACCTAAAAATCGGGTGCAAAGTTACGAAAAAAGTCTGTAACAAAAGACGGATTTTGGAGAATTAACGCA
>ERZ842401.2492-NODE-2492-length-24596-cov-9.245996_pt1 | contig 24596 bp, 12 predicted proteins | sample MGYA00521270_ERZ842401 | MGnify/ENA primary metagenome ERZ842401 (study PRJEB31892, sample SAMEA3878208) | bioreactor metagenome | biome: Moose rumen | place: Sweden | collected 2011-10 | study: EMG produced TPA metagenomics assembly of the PRJEB12797 data set... | reverse complement strand
TTGAAAGACTTTTTACCCTCGCCGTGCTGGGGTGCCAGATTGTGGACAAGGGCCTCATCTGCGTCATCCCCAACGTGACCAAGAAGCTGAGCATTCCCCGTCTGAAGACCGGGAAGATGCTCCAGAAGAACAAGGAGATGCCCGATGACCGCGACTCAAAGGGCGGCTGGAACTATTCGGAGCACACGCTGGAGCCCGAGGAGTTCATGGCCTTCACGACGTTCAACCCCAACACGCTGTACAACATCTGGCGTCCTTACCAGCCCACGGGCAACCTCGTGTTCACCGAGCTTCCCCCCAACGTCCAGAACGCTCTGCTCGACGCGCTGTCGAAGCAGGTGCAGTTCGAGCTGGGCTGGCACTACATCAACGGCGTTTTCGGCGACGATGACGACCACCTGTTCAACGGCATCCTGTACCGCATGGAGCAGGACGGCGACGTGAAGCGTATCTCCACCGAGGCCACCACCATGATTGGCAAACTCTATGCCGTCAAGGCCGCCGTTCCTGAGACCATCAAGGAGCACCCGAACCTGCGCTACATCATGAGCCTGGAGGATTGGGAGCAGTACGACCAGGAATTGACCGAGCGTGAGCACAAGAACAGCGACGAGACCACCCTGAACCGCAAGATGTTCAAGGGCGTGAAGATTGAGACGCTGGCCGGTTGGCCGAGCGGCCTTATCATTGCGACGTTGTGCGCCCCCGACGAGACAGGCAACCTGTTTGCCGGTGTGAACCTTCCGAGCGACGAGGATGTCATCCAGATTGACAAGCTGACCAATGCCGGTGAGCGCTACTTCTTCAAGATGAAGCTGGAGATAGACACCAACATCGCCTTTGGCGAGGAGGTGATTGTTCTCGACACCCGTGCTCAGAAGCAGTTCCCCGTGAAGACGAAGACGCTGACGCTGAGCAAGGACAGCGTGGAGTTCACTGCCGACGGCGGCACTGAGGAAGTGACCATCACGTCCACCGGCGACTACCACCTCGTGGGCAAGACCCCGAAGGGCTATCAGGTGAAAGACCTGGGCGGCAAGCTGAAGGTGACCGCTAAGCCCAACCGTGGCACCAGTGACGTGGAGGGCACTGTGACGCTGGCTCTCGACAGCGATCCGGGCGTGACCGCAGAGCTGGCCCTGACCACGTCGATGGCAGAAGGAATTGCTAACGGTTAACTGAGGGCTGACTATGGCAGAGCTGAAACGACTTGTCATCCACTGCACTGACACCCGGCAGGGTCGTGAGGTGAGCGGTGCCGAGATACGGAACTGGCACACCTCGCCCAAGTCGAAGGGCGGTCGCGGCTGGAAGCAGGTGGGCTATTCAGACCTGATACACCTGAACGGCGGCGTGGAGAACCTGGTGCCTTACAACGAAGACCAGAAGGTTGACCCGTGGGAAGTGACCAACGGAGCAGCCGGTTACAACTCCACCAGCCGCCACGTGGTGTACGTGGGCGGGCGTAACATGGCGGGTGAGTGCGCCGACACCCGTACTCCTGAGCAGCGCAAGGCACTGGAGAAGTACGTGAGAGCGTTCCACCGGCAGCACCCCCAGGCTGTGATTGTGGGCCACCGTGACCTGCCCGGTGTGGCAAAAGCCTGCCCCTGCTTCGACGTGAAGCGGTGGCTGAGAGAGATTAAACTGTAACAAACCAAGCAGCGAGAGGCAATATGTTCGACATCATCCTACAGTTCCTGCAGTGGGCCATCCCCGGAGGCCTTGGTGCCGCCATAGCGTGGCTTGTGAGCCGTAAGGTGCGCAATGCGCGTGAGGCGAAGGAGGTGCATGACATCTACCAGGCGATGTATGCCGACGTTTGCCGCGAGCTGCAAGAAATGCGACGAGAGAATGAGAAACTTTACAAGGTTACGACGCGGCTGGAGCGTGCTGTCTCACGTGCTGTTGCTTGCCGCTATTGGCCTGACTGCCCTATCCGCAGTGAGTTGCCGGACACAAAGAACAATGGAACGAGCAACTATCCGGGCCGACACCCTCAGGGAGGGCCGCACCGAATACGAGACAGTGGAAACCACGGCTCAGGCCGTGAGGGGCGACACGCTGAGCCTGACGATACCGATGGAGGTGATGCAGAGCCTCCCCGAGGGCGCGGCTTTCACAAAGAAAGAGGGCCGCACGCGGCTGAGCCTGAAACGTAAGGGTGATGCCGTATTTGCCGAAGCAGAGACCGACAGCATCGGTCGTGAGATACGACACTACGAGCGCAAGGCGCGTGACAGTCTGAGTAGCCGCAATGCTGCCAGTGCAACGGAAACGAGCACGAAGGAAAAGCCTCCTAATGACAGATGGGCAATATGGGTGCTTGTGGGCATGGCAGGAACCATCGGTGCAATTATCATGATGAAAAGACTATTCAAATAACAATTTAACAGATTCAAACAATGGCAGAGAAAACAAGAACCAAGGTAACGAAAATCATGGGATGGAAGGACTGCGAAGTGGAGCAGGGCGACACCATCTATGATGACATCAAGCAGGGTACCACCAGCCTGAGCCGTGAAGAGGGCCAGGAAGAGGAGGCCAACCTGGAGAGTGGCGAGGCCGAGGGCCGCTACAAGGCTCCCGACAAGTACATCCTCGAAATCAAGCGTACCATCGGCCCCACCGAGCAGGTGAAGCCCGGCTTCAAGGACAACGTGGGTGACGTGGAGGTGAGACCGACCAAGAAAGGAGCCCGCACTGTGAAGCTGACCGGCGTGAGCCAGGACATCAGCGTGGAGTATGACTCCACTGGTGGTGCCGTGGAGGTGCTTCGCTGGAAGACAAAGGGTGCTGTTGACGAGGATGGCAACCTGACAGACATTACCATCGGCACCGTGCCGACAGCCTGAGGTGTTGGGCGTGGCAGAACCACGCCCCACACTATGGGGAGGTAGCTCAACGGCCAGAGCGCAGCGTCATACGGCTGCATGATGCGGGTTCGAGTCCCGTCCTCTCCACGATATGAACGAACAGAATGAAAGAGAACTTGACCATGCCCTTGCGGACATCATTACGGCAAAGCCTCATGAAATCAGGATTGGCCGCAAGACGCTGCGCCTCTACCCTGTGACGCTTGCGAAGACCTTTGTGCTTCGTCGCTGGATGGACGCGCTGGAGATTGATGCAAGTCTCTTGAAGGTGAACCCCTACGTGGAATGCCTGCGTCTGGCCGAGACCCAGCGTGAGAAGGTGTCCGAGATACTGGCCGTTCATTCAGCCCCCAACACCCAGAAGGATCTGCACGACAGCCGAAGCCGTGCCATGAGGCGCAACCTCTTTGCAAGCGTGAAGACAGAGCACCTGGCCGGTCTGCTGATGGCCGTGCTGACGCAGGACAAGACAGAGGAGCTGACGCAGTACCTCGGTCTGTCAGCCGAGCATGAGCGTCTGGCAGAGGTTCTGAAGGTGAAACGTGAGGGCGACAAGAACAACCTGAGCTTTGGCGGCAAGAGCATCTTCGGTGCCTTCATCGGGCAGCTGAAGGAAATGGGCTACACAGATGAGGAGATACTGTTTGAGCGCAACTACAGCTACCTGCGTCTGATGCTTGCAGACAAGACTACGAGCGTCTATCTGAACGATGAGGAACTGGAGAACCTTCCGCAAAGTGCTGGCGGTACGCTGCTGGACGGTGACGATGACAGCGACATGGACGTTCTGGCCGCACTGATAAAGCAGGGCGGTGAGAAGAAACCCCAAAACAACTGACCACTATGGAAGAAGTAAAGATACCCATAACTTTAGACGACAGCGGCTTTGGCACTGGCGCGAAGCGCATCATAGACCGCATGGAGGACACCCAGAAGGAGGTGAACAAGACCGGTATGAGCGTGGACTACTTTGCCAAGCACATGCAGAATGTGTACCGCCATTTCGACAAGTTGACGGCAGCCGTTCATGAGAACACTGCGGCCATTGGCAAGGACAGTCAGGCAACCCGACAGTTAGGCCGAGACTTCGACGAGACCGCCAACAAGGGCGTGAGTGGGTTTGGCCGTCTGGAGAAAGCCGCTATAGGTTTCTTCACCATCCAGAAGGCGAAGGAGTTTGTGGGGAATGTGTACGAAGTGCGCTCCGAGATTGAGAAGCTGGAGACGAGTTTCCGCATCCTCGTCGGTGACAAGGCGAAGGCCGATGCCCTGTTTGCCTCAATCAGGAAATTTGCTGTTGAGACCCCGATGCAGTTGAAAGACCTGGCTGGGGCTGTGCAGACCATGATGGGCTTCGGGATAGCCACGGAGGACGTGATGGCGAACCTGGAGGCCCTTGGCAATGTGTCGATGGGTGACAGCCAGAAGTTCCAAAGCCTGGCCCTGGCCTTCTCCCAGATGTCGGCCACGGGCAAGCTGATGGGCCAGGACTTGCTGCAGATGATCAATGCAGGCTTCAACCCTCTTGACCAGATGGCGAAGACGACGGGCAAGAGCATTGCCGAACTGAAGGAAGAAATGAGCCAGGGAGCTATCAGTGCCGACATGGTGCGCCAGGCTTTCATCGACGCGACGAGCGAGGGCGGGAAGTTCAACGGAATGCTGGAGGCACAGTCGAAGACTCTGGCCGGTGCTTACTCAAACCTCGAGGGAGCCGTTGACGACATGCTGAACGAGATAGGCCAGAAGAGCGAGGGTGCCTTTGCCACGGCCATAGAGGGAGCCACCGACCTTGTGAAGAACTACGACAAGGTGGCCTCAGTCATTCAAGACCTGATAGTGGCATACGGAAGCTATAAAGCCGCCCTGATGGTCTGCAATGCCGTAGAGAAGGCATCGGTGGGCATCAAACAGGCAATGGCCGTGCAGGAGGCCCTTCTGACGGCAGAGGCAAAGAAGTTAGCTGCGGCCCGTGGCATCAGTCTGGCAGCTGCCAAGGCTGAGCTGGGAGGTGTGAACTTGCTGACCGTTGCCAAGATACGTCTGACGGCAGCCACGAAGTCGCTGACTGCTGCCATGATGGCCAACCCTTACGTCCTGGTGTCGATGGCCGTGGCCGGACTGTGTTTCGGTATCTACAAGCTGGCTACTGCTGAGGATGCCGAGACGGCAGCACGCCGACGCGCCAACGAGGAAATGAAAACCTTCCAGGACCAGCTGGACGAGCAGAAGAACAAGATACAAGGCTATATACAGGCCCTGCAGGACAGCAACGCTACCGAGTACCAGAAGGCCGAGGCATGGGAGATGCTGAACAAGATGGCTCCTACGCTGACGGAGAAATACGACCGCGCTACGCTGGCCACAATGGATTTAGCAGAAGCCAACAAAGAACTGACCGAACAGGCAGAGAGACAGAACTACGACCACCTGCGCGAAGAACTTGCCAAATGGCAGAAAGAAGTGATCAGGTTAAAAGCAGCACTTAATTCCCCCATAACGAACATATATGAAAGGGAGCATGGAGGTGGTGTGAGCCAGTCTGAACTTGATGCAGCACAGGCAAAGCTCGACGAGTATGCCAGGAAACTGGCCGAGATAGACCGCATACGTGCAAAGATGGCCGAGGACAACAAGCCGCTGGAGATACGCATCCAGGAGGCCAATGAGAATGCGGAGGCCAAGGCTGAGATATACAATTTCTACAAACGGGCGGCAGACCTTCCAGGCGAGCTGAAGAGGGCCCATGATATTGCAGCCGGTACGATTGCCAACAGCAGCATACCACAGGACTATGAGGCTATTGCCGACAGTGCCAGGCAGAAGTACGATGACCTCATAGCAGAACTGGAGAAAGATGTCGAAGACCTGCGGACAAAGATAGCCGGAAGTCCAGCCTCCCTGGAACTGGAGAGAGAACTGAAGGGCAAGGAACAGGCGCTGAACGCCCTCCTGCAGATGAAGCGCGAGTGGGCATGGAGCGGTGCGACAACCATTCCCCTGACCTTCCAGTGGAATTTCTCACAAGTGGAGAAAGCCCTGCGAGATGCCCAGAGCGGTGCGGGAAAGAACACCGATGGCATGAAGTGGGTGACGGACTATGTTTCCCAGGCAGGTGGCCATTGGGAGAAAGACGAGGCCCATGCAGACACCCGCACGGCAGCGCAGTGGAGGCAGCAGGCATACGGAAACTGGAAGAAAGCCCAGAAGGCCGTTGATGAGTTCTGGCAGAAGAAGGAAAGCATGGACAAGGCATCATTCGACAAGGAGTATGACCGGCTGAAGGGTATAGCGGACAAGGCTAAAAAGGACTACGACAAGCTGAAAGGCAGCAAAGGAGGCAATACGAACAAGAAAGACCCTGCCGTGGAACGTGCGAAGAAGCAGCAGGAGTATCTTGCCCTGATTGAGCAGCAACGCGTCGAACAGGAGCGTGCGGTGAAGGACATGGAGTATTCCACCACACAAGCCACCATCGACTTGCTTCAGGACGGCACAGAGAAGACGCTGGCGCAGCTGAAACTGGATTTTGAAAGGCAGGAAACGGAAATCGTGCGTGGCTATGAGGACTTGAAGCAGGCCAAGATAGACGCTGCCCGCCGTCTTTTCGAGTCAGACCCTGGGAACAAGGACGAGGTGTTCGACCCGACGAAGGTAGACACGTCCTATAGCAAGGCAGAGTCAGACAATTACGAGGCCCAGCTTGCCGCGAACCAGGCAGCATACGACAGGGCTTTGGCGGCTCAGCGCAAGTCTCAGGAGCAACACCTGCTGGACTACATCAGGACGTATGGCAGCATCCAAGACCAGAGGGCGGCCATTGCGAAGACTTATGAGCAAAAGATTGCCGACGAGCAGGACGCCATCCAGAAGAAGGCGTTGGAGGCTGAGCGTGACCGTCTGCTGTCCGAGCTTGACTTGAAGGAGTTGCAGGAGTCCATTGACTGGGAGTCTGTTTTCGGCGACCTTTCCCGTCAGTCCACGTCAGCGCTGCGTGACCTGAAGTCGAAGCTTCGCGAGGCGCTCGACGCAAAGGACATCAGCATCGAGAATGCGAAGATCCTGTCGGAGAAGATACTGGAGATAGAAGACACCCTCACGGGCAGGACGGACGTCCTGTCCTCCATCCTTCCAGGCCTGCGTGAGCGTAAGCGCCTGACGGAGGAGGCTGCTGCGGCCGAGGAACTGTACCGGAAAGCCGTCGAGAGTGAGGCAGCATGGACGAGCAAGGTGCTATCCGACAAGCAGCAGATAAAGGACTTGCTGGATACCGCTGAGATACGTGATGCCTTTGGGGAGAAGATAACGGTGGAGCTGGAGGCTATCAGCGAGGAGAACAAGGATCGCCTTCTTTCCTCACTGGATAAGGGCAGTGACCTGTATAAACAACTGCTGCAACTGTTTGAGAACCTTGCAGCGGACACCACGTCCCAGAACAAGAACCGCGAGTCCAAGGAAAAGAGGCGCAGCCAAGCCGATGCTCTGAAGGGGAGCCTTTCCGACGGCACCTTCAAGCGGTTTATGAAGGACCTGTTCAACTTTAAGGGTATGGATTTCATGGAGATCACCTCGCTTGTGAACAGCAACGTCCAGAGCCTGGCTGAGTTCACGGACAAAATAGGTCTTGCGGGAACAGACTTCGGCGATGCGGTGCATGGCTTTGCGGATGGTGTCGGCGGTTTTAGCAATGCCCTGCAGTCGTTGTCCAGCGGTGATGTGTTCGGAGCCGTGAACGGTGTGCTTGACGGTGTTGCAGGATTTGCCCGCATGGGTGTCAGTATCTTTGCAGGCGGCGGGAATGAGGAAAGGCTGGAGAAGGAAATTGCCGAATTGTCGGAATCCCAGAAGACTCTCGCCGATGCGATTGAATATTTTGCAGGAAAGATAAAAGACGACAGCGCCACCAATGCCGAAAGCATCGAATATTACCAAAAGGCACTGGCCGCAGAAAGAGACTGGAGAGAGAAACAGCAGCAGAAGATAGACGACCGGGCATCAGAATATGCGAATAGCGGCTATGGCTTCCTTCACCTGGGTGGAAAGTCGTCTTTCAACAGCAAGATGGCTGGTGACGAATGGGAAGGCTGGCAGATTTTCTCGAGAATACTGAGTACACATATAGGCGAAAGCGGCGTTACGCATATCGGTGTGGACCGAGACAACATCTGGGATCTGTCGCCCGAGGAAATGGAACTTCTGAAAAATTTTGCCCCTAAAGAATGGGCGAACCTTTTCAGCGGCGACGGCCACAGGAACCCGGAGGAGCTGGTGGAAGAATACATAACCCATTCGGGAAAGTTAGAGGAATATATTTCCTCCTTGAATGAAAAACTGACGGGCTACACATGGGATGGATTCCTAGACTCCTACAAGTCGCTGCTGAAGGACCTTGACAGCACGACAGAGGATTTTGCAGACCATATCAATGAACTTATCACGAATGCTCTGGTTGAGAGTTTCGTCAACAGTGAGGCCATCCAGGGGAAAATCAGAGACCTCTATGCCCTGATTGCGGCTTATGCCGGCACAGACAGCGAAGGAGGCACTGATTTGACAGAAGGCGAGATTGCCGACATAAGACGTGCCAATGAAGCGATCGCCAACACCACTCTTGAATGGCGTGAGTCGATGAAAAAGGCTGGATTGATAAAAGACACAGGCGCGGCTACAGATGATGCGGTAAAGTATTTTGAGGATCTGCGTGACATGTGGCTCTCGACGCTGACGGACATGGAGGCGGACGGTGCGTCGTGGCAGGCGGACATCACGCGCATCATGGTCGAGGACTTGATCAACAGCCTGGTACTTGGCGACGAGTTCGAGGAGTGGCTTGCAGACTGGAAGGAACGCTATGCGGAGGAAATGGCTCGCGGTGGCGATACTGACAGGCTGAAAGCACTCATTGACGAAATGGTGGCGGAGCGCAAGGAACTTGCGGTGCAGGCTCAGGGGATCATGGACGATTTGGGCTATACCGACCTGATGAAGGAGGTTGAAGCGTCAGCGGACGTTTTTGAAGACCTGCATGACAACTTCCTCTCGGCCCTCATGGACATGGACACAGACGCAGAGGAATGGGGAAAGAAGATCGGTGAGACGCTGGCCCGTCAGATGATCGAGCAGCAGCTGCTGAACCAGGCTTTTGACGGCTTCCTTGACGAGTGGAAGTCTGCGGTGTCCGAGCTTGTACATGACGGCTTCGTTCAAGACGGCGATGACGAGCAGACGCTGGGCATGTTGAGAGGCAAAATCGCCGAGATCGTGGAGAAATACAAAGAGCTGGCTCCTCTTGCCCAGGAGTTCCTGGAAGCCCTTGGGCTGGTAGAGTCGTCGAATCCTGAGACCCCCTTCAAGAACCTGCGGCAGACGTTCCTGAACGCTCTTACAGACATGAAGTCCGACGCTGAGAGTTTTCGCAGTGAACTTGACAAGACGCTGGTCCAGGACATGTTGGAGAAGTTCGTGTTTGACGTTGAGCTGACGGTCAACGGTCAGGCTTTCGAGAACTTCGACGCCTATCTGGAAGACTGGAACCGTCGTTATCTTGAAATCTTGGAGAACGGTGAGCTGACGCAGTTGCAGAAGGAGAGCCAGCTGCAGGCGCTCATTGACGAGCTGGCGGGTGAGCGTGAGGCCCTTGATGCCGCCTCGTCCGACCTTCGGGAGCGTTTGAAAGAGCCGGACAGCACCTTCACGTCCCTGTCCGACGGCTGGGTGTCAACGTTGCTGGACATGGAGGCCACTGCGGAGGACTGGGCGGAGGAGACAGGTCGGACGATGGCGCGTAAGATTGTCGAGCAGATGATGGTCACAAGTATGATCCAGCCGTTGCTGGACCAGTTGCAGGAAGCCTTCAATGAGGCCATGAGCCGTGCAGGAGCTACTTGGGAAAGCGTCCTGCCAGAACTCGCGCCGTATATTGATGAGGTAAAGGGAGCCTTTGGGGAGATGCAGCCGATGGTTGAGCAGATACTGAACGCCTTAGGTATTTTCAAAGAGACGGTGACCGATGACACCATGACCTCAATGCGTGACAGCTGGCTCAGTGCGCTGATGGACATGGAGAATGACACGGAGGACTTCGCCGCCGACATATCGAAGCTGCTGACGGAGGCGTTCATTGACAGGTTCGTGCTTGGCGACGAGTTCGACAAGCGTCTGGCGGAGTGGCAGGAGCAGTATGCGAGCATCATGAGGGGTAACTACAGCGAGGAGGAAAGAGCCTCGCTGCTGAAACAGCTGCAACAGGCGATTGCGGCAGCGAAGGAAGGCTATGCGGAGGAGGCGCAGGCCATCCACGACCTGCTGGGCACCGGGCAGTCGAGCGATCAGACCGCAACAATGAATATGGCCGACAAGGCGACCTACGACCAGTTTGAGACGTATCTGGGCATAGCGGTGGCGCAGCAGATGGCGACGCTTCAGGGGAACGAGGTGAGGCAGCAGATCCTGGCGACGCTTCGTGGCATGACAGGAATCACCAGCCCCGGCGGTGACACTGTGAAGGAGATCCGCTCGCTGCTGAACACGAGCAACGAATACCTCTTAGACATCAAGCGCACGAACCGCGCCATCCTGGATCGGTTCGGGGTGAAGATAGACACCATTATCAGCAAACTGACAAGATTAGTATAACGATGGTAGGAGAACTGTATTTCAAGAGAGGCGACGAGTGGGTGGATGCCTTTACTGCCTACGGCGTGTCGCTGGAGGGCGAGGGCATGAGCAAGCTGATGACCCCCGCGCCCCACAAGGAACCCGTGCAGAACAAGAACCTGGCGATGAACGGCACGTCGATCGTGGGTGGCGTGGGGTACAAGGACGTGAAGACGCTGAGCGTGCCGATGCACCTGACGGCGGCGACGCGCGCCGACTTCCTGGAGCTGTACGCCCTGTTCTGCACGGAGATACTGGATGCGGGCTGGATTCACATCAAGACGAAATACCAGGCGGGCGTGGTGTACCACTTCCGCTACGTGGACTGCCAGCCCTTCTCGGAGTACAACATGAAGATGGCGAAGTTCACGCTCTCGCTTGAAGAACCCAACCCCAACAACAGGACATAAGAGCGATGGCATTCCCAGAGACATACGAAAGCATCATCAAGGAAGAGAACCTGAGCGACGGCGGCTACGTCCAGATGGAGTGGAACGCCACGGCGTGCGAGCCTCTGGCGGCAGGCACGGTGTGTCCCATCGACGGTGACTACCTGCTCTTCACGACCTACTGGCCAAGCCAGCAGTCGGCGTACAGTTTCAGGTACGCGCCGAAGTTCCTGCACCGTCTGGCTCAGCTGGACTACCTTCCCTTCTACTTCAAGACCGAGGCGGTGACAGCGGGGGAAAACCCCGCTGCGCGGACTGTGGAGGCGGTGACAGCGGGGGAGAACCCCGCTGCGCGGACTGTGGGAGAGGTGACCTATGAGGACGTGTTGCTCTCGACCTACCCCTATACGGGCAACATACAGACGATAGCGCAGGCCCTGGCCGCCTGCCTGAACGACCACGGGGACCTCGGAACGTGGACGGCCGACACGAGCGGCCTGAGCAGCAGCGTCATCCAGAGCATCGGCTTCGACGGTGCGACGGTGAAGAGCGCAGCCAGTGCGATAGCCGACGCCTTCGGCGTGGACTGCCAGTTCATCTGGGGGAGCCGGACGGTGAAGTTCGGTGCCTTTGACATGGCTGGCACCCCCCCCGGCTACGGCACGGCGCAGGTTGGGGAGAACGGTACGGAGAATGCCGGTGTGCTGGTGTCGGCGACGGACGGGGGCATCCAGTACAACACCTTCCGCATCCTCGGCGGCACCAGGAACATGTCGAAGAAGACCATCAGGGGTCAGAACGTGCAGGTGACGCAGCGCCTGATGCTGGACGGCGACAGCATCCTGGGCGGCGGGAGTCCGAAGATCATGAAAGACCTGGTGTTCGACGACATCTACCCGAAGATGGAGCTTTGGATGTACGACGTGCATGAGCGGCGTTGCTGGCTGACTGACGAGAACGGTAAGAAGATCGTGGACTCTCAGGAGACGGATCCCGAGACGGGCGGCGTTGTAACGTCGTACAAACAGTATTCGAAGTGGTATTTCAAGCTGGCCTACTGGAACGGCACGGAGCTGGTACCGTATGTGTTCGACCCAAACCTCATCATTGAGGGCCTGCCGCTGTCGCTGGTGTTCCAGCCGAACTATGCCGACGACGCGCTTCCGCAGCCCCTTGTGGGCAGGGAGTTTGAGCTGACCTATTTTGAATCGGCGAGTCCGGCGAGGGAGAAGGAGGCCGACGACACGGGCGAGGGCTACCAGCCCGTACACGGGGAATACCGTATCATCTACAAGGTAGAGGGCGGCATGATCCTGCCCTCGACGAGCGAGGAGGGCCTGCGCCCCTATGGCGACGGCATGAGCCTTGCGAATAACAAGGTGACGCTGACGAACGTGGCTATGGACGACGTGTACAAGTCCGCGGCGCAGGCCGAGCTGCTGGAGGCAGGCTGGGCTGCGGTGGCCGCATACACAAGGGACAAGAGCAGCTTCACCTACCAGACCTACGGTGAGGCGCCGTCGCTTGGCGGCGGCGTGACGAGCGTGCGCCGTGACCTGATCACGGGTGAGGTGCAGTACACCGTCGGGGACTACCAGAGCAGCAAGGGGCTGATAGGGAGGCTGAGCGACAAGATAGACACGATCAGTGGCGGTGGCGGCGGTGGTACGACGGGCGAAGCCTCCACCGGGGACGGCGGGGGTTCTGTGGGGGGTGTGAGCGAGCTGAGCATCCCGCTGCTGTCGCGGCTGATGGGCAGCGGCAGTGTGGTGAAAGACTCGCTGACCATCCTGCGGGAGCTGATACTCGGCACGACGGGCCACGGTGTGTTCATAGACGCGAACGGTGACGCGAGCATGACGATAGGGTCGCTGACGGTGCTTGGCACGACGCACCTGAACGAGATCGACGTGAACCACATCAAGCACACTGGCGGCATGCTGGTAGTGACGAAGGCCAACATCATCGTAGACCACGTTGAGCACCTGTCCGGCGGCCTTGACAAGCTGTATTTCCGGAGGGTGGACGGCAACGGGCAGAGGATCTACAACCAGTTTGAGGTTGGCGACCTTGCACTGATGATGGTTTACAATGAGGCCCTGGACGGCAGCGTGAACCGCTACTTCTGGCGTGAGGTGTCGTCCATCGATGACGGTACTGAGGAATTCGGCTACATAACCCTGCTGCCATCGAGCGCGAGCCACTCAGAGCCGAGGGCGGGCGACGTGGTGGTTCAGCTGGGCAACACTACGAAGGCGGAGCGCCAGGGTGCGACGGTTCTTGGCGGCAGCGGTCTGAACGGCGGTTTCCTTGCGGTATATGACGGCTTCAACACATGGCGCGACGCCGCCCCTGCCCTGGATGACTACGACCACGCACTGACGTACATTTCGCCGAAGAGGAACAAGATAACGGGCGACTTCGTGAGCATAGCCGGTGACGACCTGGAGGGTCAGCTTGACGCACTGCGTGCGAGCATGCTGAGCGTGCGGCAGCAGAGCGACAAGCAGCTGGTGATCTGGTACGGCGACGATGACGCGCCCCTGCCCAACTCCGGCGACCTTGACCATTGGAATGACCCGGCCACGGACTGGCACGCCGCCGACACGTCAGCGGGAAACACGGCGCAGCAGGAGCTGCACCTGGAAGATGTGTACTACCTTCGCCGTAACAATAGCACCCGCAGGGGTGGCCGTGCATGGCAATGGACGTATGACGCGTCCCTTGGTAAGTTCCTGTGGGTGGAGATTACGGATGCGGACACCATCGCGGCCCTGGAGGCAGCCGACGATGCCGTGGCGACGGCCAACGCGGCCAGCGAGAAGGTGGAGAACCTGGGCGACGACGGCATCCTCAGCGCAGGGAGCGAGAAGAGCCAGCTGCTGATACAATGGCAGGACACCGTGGCCGAATACGTGAAACTCATCGAGCAGGCGGAGGACTATGACCTCGACGACGCGGAGAACACGACAAGTGGCGGCGTCACCACCTACACGCCTTATAACGACTACGAGCGCAGGTACAGCGCCCTTGCCGTGATGCTGAACGGCGGTTTGATTACGGACATCAACAGTATCAAGTCGGGCAGTGCCATTCCCTCATGGCTTGTATCGCTGAACGTCGATACCGAACTGAAGTCCGAATCATCTGACGACGCGACAGATTTGCGTCCGACTCCGTCAGTCTATCGCACTACGTGGAAGGAGTACTTCGACAGCCGTGCGAGCCTGCTGAAAGCGATTGAGGTGGCGGCGAGAGAAAAGACGGAACAGGCACAGGCAGATGCGACCACTGCCCTTGCGCAGATCGGCGCCGTGGGCGATGACTCCAAGCTCACCCCCGGCGAGAAGCTGACGGTGAAGCGTGAGTTCCTGTCAGCGTGGCGTGAGCGTGACAGTGCGGGCGGCATCCTTGACCGCTGCACAGACGCGAGCGGCGCCTACATCAACGACACCATCGAGCGGTCCTACGTGGTTCCCTACAAGAAGACCTTCGGCTGGGTTGCCACCTACCTGAACGGCAGCAACGGCACCTGGTACACCGACCCCACGAGCGGCGATCAGACCGACCCCACTTACAATGCCTCGACCTGCGACGATCTCATCCCCCTGTGGCTGCACGCGTCGCGGTCCGGAATGACCGAGGACCTCGACGGTGCCACGTGGCGCACCCTGTGGGCCAACTTCTACACGGCGCGCACGGCCCTGCTGACCGCGCTCTCAGATGACGCGAAGTCCCGTGGCGACGCGGCGCAGGCGTCCGCCGACGCGGCTCAGGAAACGGCCGACTCGGCTCAGGAAACGGCCGCCGCGAAGAAGCGTGTGTTCTCGACCCCTGCGAACGTGCTTCCTCCTGCGCCTTATGACGTGGGTGACCTGTGGAGCAACGCCGTATGGAACGACACGGGCGCTGCCTGGTCGGCCGGCGACCCCACGTGGTCCGGTGCGCTGCTGATCTGCGTCTGTGGCCGTGCTGCCGGTGCGTCGGCAAGCATCGGGGACTGGGCTGATGCCGCGAGCGGCACAACGGCCCAGATAGCCAATCTCGGCACTCAGATAGAGGCAGAGGTGATAGCCCGCAAGGACGGCACGAGCAGCCTTCTGAAGCTGGACGCGACGAGCGGCAGCCTGACGGTGAGCGCCTATGACGCATCCACCGGCACCTGGTCAAGCATCGGAAATATCGCGCTGGCTCTGGCGAGGGGTGCAAACGGCGTATACAGCAAACTCAACCTCACGGCAGACAATGTTGAGATTAACTCGGACCTGCTGACTGTCATCAGCGAAGGCGTGAGCATAGACGCGGGTCAGGTGGACTTCACGACAGGCACGTTCAGCATAGACTCGAGCCACATTACCTTCCATGCAAGCGACATCAGTGCAGCCGTCGGCGCGGCCGGATTCCTCCTGGCAGAGGATCTCATTACGGCATTTGTCGGTGGCCTGTCAGGCATTTCCGACGGCAACAAGCGGGCCGTCCAGCACCGCCTGGGGCTTGTCATCCGCACGGAGGGGAGCAACGGAGAGTTTTCGTTTGGCACCTACAGCTACGCCAACGATGCCTACACCTGGGAGGCCGGCCTGAGTTTCAAGACGGCCAACGGGAAAACGAAGCTCCAGCTGAAAGCGGACAATGTCGAGATCCATTCAGACCTGATTATCAGCGGCAACAACGTGGCATTTGGCGGTTCGCTGCAAACCAGCGTTGAACAGAGCATAGAAGGCGCCCTTGACAGCTTCACGGTGCTTGCGCGCCACATAGGCTTCACTGCAGGCGACCTGGACATCACGGCTGATGACGTGGACTTCACGGGCTACACGTTCCGTGTCAATGCCAGTGACATCACCTTCGACGCCCGTATTGGCGCAGGTCACATTGACTTCACAGGCACGGACTTCACCATCAGTGCCGAGAGAATCAATTTCAAGACGGGAAGCTTTGCCATCAGCAACGGAAGCTACAACACCTTGTCCGTAGATGCCACTGGCAATATCACCGTGAAGGGCACCATCAACGCGGAGGCGGGGTATTTCAAGGGAGAGCTTCAGGGTGCCACGGGTACTTTTGCAGGCTCCCTGACATCGAATGACAATAAGGTGCTGCTCACGTCGACAGGTGTCAGCGGATGGGGGTTGACGTATACCTGGCGCGGCTTCGCCGTGTCGAACAACGGTTTTACAGGCGGTGACTTGGCGACCGTTGGCGCAAGGTTAGACGTAGACGGGTATGACTACGGTCGTATAGCACTTGTGAAACGTACTACAGGCACGAGTACAAGCCAAGATGCAGATGTAAACATCATCCTGAGTGCAGCGGACGGTTCCATTCAGTCAAATAGCGTCAGCGCCGGAACGGCAAGTATAGGGACGGTCAGTGCGGCCAATATCGTCAATACAGGGAAGCTTCTTTTCGACGGTTCGGTGATTGGTCACGTACTGAACAATTTCACGCCTGCATCTGACAGTAACACTATCTTACTCACCCGAGGAAACAGAGTCCTCGTGAACGGGACGTATGGCACCGTCTATCTCCCAACGCTGGCCGAATGCCGGGCATGGCTCGGCCTGGATAGCAATACACACTTTGCCATTGATTTGATTGTTATGGCCGCCAGCGGGTCTTCATTCACCTTGTACGGCTACGTAGGGTCTGGGTATGGCGACGATTGCCCCCACATTCGCAACAATGACTCCTATCAAGACGCAACAGGCGGCTACGAAATGGCGGAAGGCGACATACTCCACTTAGTGTTGGTGTATGACGGCTCGTGGAACGCATTCATCATTTCACATAGAGACTAAAGATTATTATGAGAATTGATTTTTCAAAGGTCCAGATTAAGGACATCGAGGGCAACGTACAGAGCGTTGACATCTCGAAGGAGTTAGGAAACATGATGTACCTGAATGCCCAGGACATCGCAGTAGCCGACCTCGGCCATGACATCTACCACAGGAAGGAGGTGGAGCTGACACGGGATCAGGCCCAGGCTGTGAAGGCGTTCGTCGACTCCGGCTTCAAGGCGGTCGTGAAGCGTGAACTGATGCCCCTACTTGACAGCGTGAAATAATGGCACTGAAGCACATCACCCTCCACGTGACGCGACAGGAAGCCGACGTCAGCGGTCGCCGGAAGACGGTTCGCGTAAAGGTGGCCGACACGGACGTGCCGGAGCTGTCGAACGGCAAGGGCATGAGGAACATCCCCCTGCTGCTGACCCATGCGCTGAGCGTTGGCGGCGAGGGTGTGTCCGAACGCTTCGGCTTCGACTACCTCTTCAAGGAGCCGGTGGCCGGTGACGCCCAATGCGGCGGTTTCGTGCTTGGCGAGGAGGCGGGGTTCCCCTACGTGTTCGGCGTGGCGACTGACGACCCCGACGTGTGGGGCTTTGTATTAGAATGACATTAAAACGACATACGAACGATGGCAGTACAGAAAATAGGATATGGAAACAAGGTGCGCGGCGACCTGTTCACCACGGCCAACGCCAACGAGGTGAAGGAGGCGGTGAACCACAACGCCGACGAACTGACTGCACTGGCGGGCGGCTTGAACAGCATGAGCCAAAGCGTGAACAGCATGAGCCAGAGCGTGGCAGACCTGAAAGAGAGCCAGAAGCAGCTGAAGGTGACGATGACCGAGACGACAGCGAGTGTGGATCCCGGCAAGCTCTACGTGTGGGGCAGCGTGACGGGGCTGAACCTGACGCTGGCCGGGAGCACGGCAGGCCTGAAGAACGAGTACCAGCTGCGTTTCACCTGCGGCGAGGGCTTCACGCTGACGCTGAGCGAGGCAGTGCGCTGGGTGGATGAGCCGGAGTGGACGGCAGGCTGGACGTATGAGGTGAGCATTGAGGACGGGCTGGCCGTCTGTGCGGGATGGGAGGCCCAGGGTATATGAGCACCTTCCGCAGAAGACTGATGATGGCGGCCCTGGCCGTCCTTGAATATATAGGCTGCTGGCGGCACGGCGAGGCATGGCAGCACGGTGAAGCATGGTAACGACAAAAAGAATACGAATATGGCAAAGAAACCGAGAATCATAGACGAGGCCATCCCGAGCCTACAGACCCCGTGGGCAGGGACTGACGAAAACGGCGAGTGGGGCTACGACAAACGGCGCGTGGAGGAGCGCATCAAGGCCAGTTTCAGCGAACAGGCGACAGAGATAGGACGCAAGCTGAGCGGTGTCCGTGTGAACGGCACGGATGCACAAAAGGACAATGGCGGCGTGGCTGAGATCAGCGTCCCCCTGGTTGACTCCACTCTCTCAGAAAACAGCAACAACGCCATTGGGAACCGTGCGGTGGCCAGGGCTATAAGCCAGTTGCAGGAGGATATCAGCAATGCCGGAGAGGTGAAGGGCATCACCATCAACGGCGTGGCACAGACACCAAATGCCGAGGGCGTGGTGAATATCCCCATTGACACCATTGACGTAGACGAAAGTCTCGACCCGACGAGCACCAACGCCATAAGCAACGCTGCGGCCACACAGGCCATCAATGAACTGCAAAGCGGTTTTGGCAGCGGTCTCGACGCGGACGTTGACCAGGATGCCGGGACGGTGACGCTGAAGCTTACCGACAAGAGCGGCCATTCGCTAAGCGAGGTGGAGATCCCGATGGGCAGCGGCAGCGGCGGCGGTGACGGCACCGTGTCGAAGATTGTGGTGACGGCAGCCGTTGACCAGTCTCAGGTGAAGGAGGGAGGCCGTGCGGTTCTTACGTGGCACTATGACCATGTGGACGGCGAGGGCGTGAGCGACGGCGTGAAGGCGACGGTGGAGATTACCGTGCGCCGGGGTACGACGCAGACCTACTACGCCTCCATGCAGAACGTGGCCCCCGGCACGACTGACACCCTCGACCTGACGGACTACCTGCAGGCGGGAACGGTGGACATCTACGTGCGTGCAAACTGCGTGAACGCCAGCGGTACTCCCCAGGCCAAACAGGCATATACGACGGTACAGGTGGTGACGCTGAACCTGACCTCCACCTTCGACATATCGGCGGCCCTGGCACGTGGCGGCTACAGGAACGAGACGGTGGAGGTTCCCTTTGCCATCACCGGCAGCGGCAGCAAGACGGTAACGCTTTATGTGGATGGTGTGCAGAGGTCGAGCAAGAGTGTGACGAGGAGCGGCACTACGAATGACGCCTTCACGATAGACACCACCGGGATGACAGCCGGGCGGCACAACATTCAGATGGTGGCCGAGCGTGACGGCCTGCTGAGCGACAGTCTGTGGATGGACTTCATGGTAGCCGGTAGCGAGGATCCTTTCATCGGCCTTCGAATCACGTTCAAGGACGGTCGTATCTACCGGGGGAACTACATGCCGGTGGTTGATGCGGAGCAATACGGCCAGTTCACCCAGGACTTCGCGGCATGGAACCCCGACAGCACGACGAGTGCGGTAGCTGTGACACTTGACGGCCAGCCTGTCAGCAGCATGACCGTGAACCGCCAGGTGCAGCAGTGGACTATGCGCCTGATGAGCGGCGGCAGGAAAACGGTGCTGCTGACGTGCGGATTGACCACGTACCAGTTCTTCCTGGACGTGACGGCGAGCAGCCTTGACGTGGGCGAGGCGACGCAGAGCCTCCAGACAAAGCTGACGGCCAGCGGACGGAGCAACAGCGAGACGAACCCGGCAGACTGGGGAGGTGTCACGACGATGCACGGTGTGGACTTCAGGTCGAGCGGCTGGTTCAACAATGCCTTCCTGTGCCGGAACGGCGCGGGAGCGACCATCAACGTGAAGCCCTATGAGCATGATGCGACAGGCAACGGCCTGACGGTGGAGTTCGAGTACCGCCTGACGAACGTGATGGACAGGGCAGCCGACGTGATACACTGCATGGAGGCCCAGGCCGGTAGCGACTACGGCAAGGGCTTCAGCATCAAGGCCGGACAGGTTCAGCTTTACACGGGCGACACGAAGATGGTGGACACGCCTGACGAGGATGAGTTCGGAAACATTATACAGCGTGAACGCCCCATCGGCGTGGCTATGGAGGTGGCGAGCGACGAGTGGCTGAAGGTTGCCTTCGTGATCCATACGCGCTCGACGGAGAACACCACGTCAGGCAACAGTCTGATGTGCCTTTACATCAACGGTGTGCTGTCGAAGGTTGACCAGTACACGGGCGACTTCATGCAGGAAACGGCCCTTCCCATCACCATCGACTCGACGTGGGCCGACGTGGAGGTGCGGACGATGCGTATATACGGACGTGCGCTGAGCAGCGACGAGGAGCTGGGCAACTATATTGTAGACCGTGAGACGGCCCAGGCAATGGAGGCGAAATACGAGCAGAACGCCGTGCTGGGCGTGGACGGCAAGGTGAGTGCCGACATACTGACACGCAGGAGCAAGGGTGTGATGGTGATTGTGCCTGAGAGCGCAGTGCTGAACGCCGTTGCCGCCAATGACAAGAAGGCCGACTTCACGGCCTCGAAGGTTTACTGGTATTCCCCCTACGGCGACGCATACGACTTTGTGGCCGAGAACTGCTATTTCAGGCTTCAGGGAACGTCGAGCACGAAATACCCGCGTAAGAACTGGCGCATCTATCTGGCGAAAGGCCCCGAGGACGGCGCGAACACACGGCTCTACGTGGGCGGTGAGTTGAACAGCGGCAGGAAATACAAGCTGCGTCCTGACAGCATCGCCATGAACCTTTTCTGCATGAAGGCCGACTATTCCGACTCGTCAATGACGATGAACACCGGCGGCGCGAAACTGTTCAACCAGGTGATGCTTGACCTCGACCTGCTGACACCCCCACAGCGGTGGCAGAAAGAGCATGGCGGCACGATAACCGTGAGACAGTCCATCGACGGCATACCGTGCGACCTCTTCGTGGCCGACCGCGACGGCGGGGAACTGACCTACTATGGACAGTACAACCTGAACAATGAGAAGTCGAAGAGCGGCAAGCTGTTCGGCATGGAGGGTGTGGACGGCTTCGAGCCGACATGTCCTTTGTGCTTCGAGGCCCTGAACAACGGCAGCGAGATCTGCCTGTTCCAGGGTGCGGGCAGTGCAAACAGTGCGGAACTGGAGGCACAGCTACAGGCGAAGTTTGATGACGGCTTTGAGTTCAACTACCCCGAAGACGTATATTACAACGAGACGGTGGCGAGGAAGAAGATGGGTACGAAGTATGATGCGGCGAAGCACCTTGCCACGTCGGCCCAGCGTACGGCGGTGAAGCGTCTGCTTGGCTGGCTGTACGACGTGACACCTGCAGCGATGCAGACGAATCCCGACTACGGTACGGCCAGCGGCTGGGATGCGTCGAAGTGGGTGAGTCAGCGTTTCAAGGATGAGATCAGCCAGTATTTTGATGTGAGCCACCTCTTGACCTACTATCTGTTTACGGACTACTGGGCCTCAGTTGACCAGCGTGCGAAGAATATTATCTGGCGCACATGGGACGGCCTGAAATGGTGGGCGACGTACTACGACGGCGACACGGCCCAGGCTATGCGTAACGACTCCTTCCTGGCCTATCTGTATAATATCACCCGTGACACGTGGGATGCCGAGGCGAGCAAGTGGGCCTTCGAGGGCCACGACTCGCGCCTGTGGTGTCTGGTTCTGGCTAACCTCGAGGATGAACTGAGGGAGGCCGCAAGCAGGCTGCGTGCTCAGATGACCGACCTGCGGCAGTTGGAGATGTTCAACGGCGAGCAGATGGGGAACTGGTGCGAGCGTCTTTACAACGAGAGCGGCTGGTTTAAGTATGTGCAGCCGTTGCTGGAGGGTGTGGTTGAGAACGGTCAGGTGAAGAAATACAACTACCTGTATGGCCTGACGGGCAACCGCGAGAGCCACCGCACGGCGTTCCTGACGCAGCGTGGCGCACTGCTGGATGCAAGGTACGGCACGACCACATACCAGAGCGACCGCATCACGTTCTATGCCTCACGCAGGGCCGGTGACACAGCCGACACGGTGAATATCAAGAGCGGCGACCTATATTACTATGGCTACAGGACAAACAACGGCGACTTCCTGGACGGCCCCGTGCGTGCCGACAAAGGAGAGACGGCGAGCCTGACGTTTGAGGGGACGCTTGCGCTGAATGACCCGCTGAACCTGTGCGGCGCGAGCCGTATCACGGAACTGGACTGGCGGGACGGCCCGTCGTGCGGCGGCAACTTCGAGCTTCAGGCGTGCCGTATGCTCCGTGTGCTGAATATGAGCAACGAGCACGGCACTCAGATGCAGACGAGCCTGGTATTGGCGGGATTGAGCACCTGTATCCAACTGGAGCAGCTGACGCTTACCGGGCAGCAGGGTGTGAGCAGCGGCGGCGGCGGCCTCGACCTGAGCGCACAGACAAAGCTGAAGGTGCTGAGAGCCGGAGGCACAGGCCTGAGCACGGTGACGCTGGCCGAAGGTGCGCCGGTTGAGACGCTGGTTCTGCCCTCGACGCTGACCCGCCTGCGTCTCCGCTATCTTCCCCTGCTGACCGACGGCGGGCTGACGATTCAGGGCTACAGCAACATCACGCGCTTTGAGTTTGCGGAATGCCCCGGCCTGGACTGGCCGACGCTGCTTGGCAGATTGACCAATGTGCGCTATATTCGCGTGGAGGGCATCAGCGGAACGGTGGACGTGGCGACGCTGGAGCGTTTCAGGAACCTCGGGGCTGTGAAGGCAGACGGCACTGTGACGAATGACTACTGCGGTCTGGTTGGAAATGTGGAAGCCTCGCGGTACATAGACGATGACCTATACGCTGAATACCAGCAGATTTTTCAGGAACTGACCATCAGGCAGCCGGAGTACACGATGATAGAATTCGATGACTCAGTGAGTGACGATGCCAACGTGAGCAACCTTGACAACAGGACGGGCTACAAGTTCGGCAACGACTACATGCCAAACGGGCATATCCTGGCACTCCTAAAACAGCGCCACCGCGTACTGGCCAAACTTACAAGGTTGCCAAGCCAGCGAAGGATAATCCATGCGGGACAGGAGGTTACTGTCAATAACGGTGACGGTGAGATGACCATCTACCCCCTGCATGACAGCAACTCCAACTACTATGCCGACGCACAGGACGTTGCGCAGTGTTCAGAGGCCATGCTTGACGGCAGCGAAGGAGACTGGATGATGCTGGAACCTCACCGCTGGACAAAAGGCGTGAATGACTACCTGAACAACAAGCACTACAGCTGCTACAGCAGCCAGAGGGCGCGTCCATCCACTCCTAAGGCGACGGTCTTAACGCTGGCAGACATCCAGGCATCAGGCGGGTATCGAAACAGTTACAAGGTAATGACGGGAAAAGAGACTCTTCCTGAGTCATACACGGCAGACAGCAGCTACGCCGTATGCCGTGTGGACGTGTCCGGCTATCGGCGTGTCCGCTTTCCGAGCGTGCCGGGAACGAGTCTGGTGGGCGCGGTGTTCTCGGATTCAGAGGGAACTATATTGCAAAGCATCGTAGTGCCTACGCTCAATTCCCGTTTCGAGGCTGGTATGTACCTGATAGCCGATATTCCTTCTGGAGCCGTAAATATCAGTTTCACCATTCTCAAGTCAGCATCGTTTGACAAAGTCGTGCTGAGTAATTCTACAAAGATAGAAGACATGGAGCCGGAGTGGGTAGAGACGGAAGAGTATCTTTGTGGTGTGGTAGGCAGCACGGCGGTGAGTGACAAGTTGCGTGCTTGCATCGGCGGTGGATCCACGGCTGGAAGCCTCTCATGGTCTGACTTCCACTATTATAGTGTGCAGCGCGGCATGCAGCAGATTGACGGTCTTATGCACAATGACATTGGTAATCTGTTTTTTGCAAAGTACGGACGGCGTGATAGCCAGATGCAATGCGGCGCAGGCCAGCATACGAACAGCCGTACAACCGGTCTAACGGCACGGCTGGGCATGCAGGACACGGTGAACACGGACGGTACGACAGTTGGCGGCGTGGCTGAAAACGGCCTTGCCTTCTATAAGACAGAGGATGAGTTCGGTGCCCGGTTCACGCGCATCAACAGCACGAATTGCCTTGGCTATGAGAACATCTACGGCCACAAATACGACATGATGGACTTCGTGGACATGCCCAATAGCAGCGGCAACACTTACAAATGGCACTTCATGATGCCGGACGGCACGGAACGCTGGGTCAAGGGCTCGCCAACAAGCAGCTTGTGGATTTGCGGCGTGGCACACGGCCTTTATATGGATTTGGTGCCTGTCGGCACGATGACCGGCAGCAGCTCAACACATTATTGCGATATCTATTATGTGGCAAATACTGCAGGCCGTGTGGTCTATCGCGGCAACAACTACGCGAATGCGGTTGGCGGCGTGTCGTACGCGAATGCGAGTAGCGGTTCGTCGAACTCGAACACGAATGTCGGGTCGCGCCTGGCCTTCAGAGGGCAGATCGTGAGAGCGTCGAGCGTGGAAGCGTTCAAGGCGATTGTTGCGGAAGCGTAAGCGCAAAGCGAGAGCGAAGCGACAAAGCGTAATGTCCGAGGAACGAGGACATCAAGATACGGGCGTAAGCCCGTCGGATTTTGAAAATTTTGAGTGGAATATGGTCAAAAATCAGTACCTTTGCACCCCGAAAGCGGCAGAACCTCTCATAGGCCGTGTGGTCTATCGCGGCAACAACAACGCGAATGCGAATGGCGGCGTG
>ERZ842401.2491-NODE-2491-length-24608-cov-6.786136_pt1 | contig 24608 bp, 18 predicted proteins | sample MGYA00521270_ERZ842401 | MGnify/ENA primary metagenome ERZ842401 (study PRJEB31892, sample SAMEA3878208) | bioreactor metagenome | biome: Moose rumen | place: Sweden | collected 2011-10 | study: EMG produced TPA metagenomics assembly of the PRJEB12797 data set... | reverse complement strand
CGGCGAGGTGGGCCTCAGCGGGGAGATACGTCCTGTCAGCCAGCCTGACCGCCGCATATCGGAAGCCGCCAAGCTGGGTTTCAGGAAGATATTCATATCCTCATTCACCTCCCTGGCCTCCCGTACGCCCAAGGGTATGGAGGTCGTGATGGTGTCCGATATCCCCGAACTTGTAAAAAAGCTGTTCAAATAGATGAAAAAGTTCTCACTCCTGCTGCTTGTCGCGTCCGCGTTCCTGCTGCAGTTCTGCGGCACGAAGGCCGGCCCGGGCATGCTCTCCGGCTATGAGCGCACGATTATCCGCAAATCCGATTCGGTGATGTATGTCTTCAGCGTATTCGACAGGCAGGATTCCCTGGTACTTCGCACAAAGTGTGTGGATTTTTCAGATGAGGAGCTTCACAGCGAAGACTTCAAGATGCTGGCAGCCAAGATGATGGCCACCGTTCTGGCCCCGCAGCAGGGCGGGGTGGGAATCGCGGCTCCCCAGGTGGGCATAACCCACAGGGTGATAATCGTCTGCCGTACCGACAAGGAGGGTGAGCCATACGAAGTATATCCCAATGCCCGTATCGACTCTCTCTGGGGCGAAGTCAGGCCCGGCCCGGAGGGCTGCCTGTCCATCCCTTCATACAGAGGCATGGTGCCCCGCTACAGCAATATACTGCTGTCTTATAAGGATGCGGAAACGCTTGATACAGTGAAGGATACGGTGTCAGGCTTCGCCGCCGTCATTTTCCAGCACGAGTGCGACCATCTTGACGGTATCCTATATACTGACAGGGCCGATACGGTCTCATTCAGCCGCAAGCGTGCCGACGAGAGGGCTCCCTATGCCGCCGCCGGCCTTTACGACAAGCCGTCGTTCATCAAATGAGGCACTTTTGGAATGTGGAGAGTGGCAGAATCTATATCAAATAAAATTGCTATCTTTGCGCCGAATTAATTCGCTTTAGATATGAATCTCAGAGACATCAAGAAAGACATCGAATACGTGGTGGGCGAGTTCATCGACGACTGCTCCCTTTTCGTTTCTGTCAATCCCGGCAAGTCCACTGAAGAGGTGGCGTCACTCATCGAGCAGGCCGTAGATCTGTACAACGACCTCAAGGACAGGGCCAATACCAAGGTAAGCGGCTCTAACAAAGCATATTACACGGAAATCCGCAAGGACCTCCTCCAGAAGACGGATGCCCTTTACGAAAAGCTTTCCGCAGTGGTGAAGGCCAAATAAGCCTTACTGCCGAAGGCCTGAAATCCGTTTTTCCCAAGCCCAGGCTGCGGCCAGGGTGTCTTCGATTTTTCGCTCGGCCCTCCAGCCGAGCTTTTCGTTTGCAAGGGTGGGGTCGGCCCAGATCGCGGTCACGTCGCCACTCCTTCTCGGTGCGAATTTATAGTTGAGTTTGAGGCCGTTGACTTTCTCGAAAGCAGTTACGAGTTCCAACACGGAAAGCGGCCTTCCGGTTCCTACGTTGAATATTTCGTAGTCTTGTTCCATCTTTCCGTCAAGCATCCTTGCCACTGCGCATACATGCGCCTTGGCCAGATCCACTATATCGATATAGTCCCTCAGGCAGGTGCCGTCGGGAGTGGGGTAGTCGTTGCCGAATATGCTCAGGCATTCGCGCCGGCCGGCTGCGGTCTGGGTGATGAAAGGCACCAGGTTGTTGGGGACGCCCCACGGAAGTTCGCCTATGAGGGCGGAAGGATGGGCTCCTATGGGGTTGAAATACCTCAGGGCTATGCCTTTGAGCCCGTAAGCCTTTATGCAGTCGGAGAGGATGTCCTCGCAGATCTGTTTGGTGTTGCCATAGGGGGATGTCGCGGGCTTGCGGGGGCTCTTCTCGGTCACGGGGAGTTTGTCCGCTTCGCCGTAAACGGTTGCTGACGAGGAGAATAGGATATTGCTACCGTGCCTGGTTGCCGCCTCGATGACGTTGAGGAAACTGTCCAGGTTGTTCCGGTAGTATTTGACCGGTTCGGCGACCGACTCTCCGACGGCCTTGAATGCCGCAAAGTGGATGACCGCGTCAATCCTGTATTTCCCGAAAAGGGATTCCACGGCCTTCCTGTCGCAGAAGTCCATGTTGACGAAGGGGATATCCTCCCTTCCGGTTATCTTCTTGACGCCCTCGAAGCAGGTCATGTCGCAGTTGGACATGTTGTCGGCCACCACTACGTCATAGCCGGCCCCGATGAGTTCCACCGTCACGTGGCTTCCTATGAATCCGGCCCCGCCGGACACGAGCACAGTCTTAGTCATATCGCCCAAGTCGTTTAAAGTGCAAAAGTAACAAATTTCGCTGTAAGAAGCTGTTTAAAATTTATTGGTCAAAAATTTTATGAGCAATTTTCGAAGCAGCTTCTATCGTTTTGGAAGGAGCATAGCCGTAGCTATGTGACTGAGAAAACGGACGAAGATGGCCGGAAATGGCCAGATAAGATTGATTGGATAAAATTTAAACAGCTTCTTATAACTGTTTTATGCCGGAACGCCGTATTCCAAGATGGTATCAGAGGGAAGGTCAATGCGTTCTGTCCAATACACGCAGGTACGGGACGAGTCCAAACGGACATTACGGAACAGGCCATACTCGGTTTCCAACACACGGAAATCAGCCAAGGTCTTTATGTCGTCCTTGACATCATAGGCCACTTTCTTCCCGTCATCAAATTCTACGAGAAGAATGAAATTATCCAAAGGCCGTATGCTCTTAATTCTGGGTATCATTATTTAAGCGGTTCCAACTTGGTAATAATCTGCGTGTCCCACATTTCAAGGAGGGCTTCATAATTGGTTTCCAACCACTCCTTTACCATATTCTGTGCTTTCACAGGAAGGTCACCATCCGTCATTTGGAAGGTATTAATATCAAAAATCCCAACGTATTCATTATAAATTGCATGAATATGCGCAGGCTCATGTTCTTTTGGCTTGAAGAACATTTTGATAATAATCCCGTAAAATCTACAAATTTCCGGCATAGTTTATAACTTCCTGCATATTAGATGCAAGAACTATGACAAATGTAACAAATAATCCTGACAAGACAAATACAGGCCGCTTTACCGCGGCCTGTTTCGTTATCTTCTGACATCAATCGTTACATTTTTTAAACGTCTTTCTTGATGTCTCTTAAATTCATATATTTCTGAATTAATTCAGTGCAATGATAGTGATAATGACAAGTTGATGCACCCCCTATTGTCTTTTCCCGATGCCTCACCAACCGAGAATTACTATCTTTGACATATACACAACAGTCCATAACGTTGAGTAATGAACCATCTGAGGTTGTGAATTGCTTTGAATTACTATATTTGCAATTCCAAGACAGCGTATAAGTAAATATCGATTATCAAACAGTTATGAATCAAAAACTTAATTATGTATCTCCAGAATTTGAGATTATGGAGACGGGTGTGAGAGCCGGGTTTCTCGATACATCGGTGACCCTTCCCGGAATGACATGGAATGATGAATTTGAATTATAAGCAGAAGCCATGAAAAAGTTGATATATATTTTGACCGCGACCGCAGCCTCATCCCTTTTATTTTTCGGCTGTGCGAAGGAGCCTGCGGGAGCGCCTCAGGTGAAAAAGCAGAATCCGGTTCACTTCTCCTTCAGTGTAGAGGAGCCCGAATTTGAGGATGAGACCGGGACAAGAGTGAGCCTTACGGAAGGTGTGTCTGGCATAAGCTGGACCGGTGACGAAACTGCAAGCGTGATTGTCGGCAAGACAGAGACGTCAACTACTACCAAGGCCAAAGGACTCCAGCTCAAGCTGACTTCCAAGTCTCCGGGAGTGTTCGAAGGTACGCTGGACCTCGGCAGTTTCACTCAGGAGGATGTGAAAGGTATCGTGATTCCCCATGAGTGCGGTGCGTATTACTATTACAATTCAGGCAATAAGGCTTACCGGTTTTATATTCCGATCCCGGCTTCGCAGACTCAGGATAAGAACGGAGTTCTGAATCCGCAGTACCTTCCGTTTTGCGTAAATGCCTCATATGATGAGCTCTCCACCAAGAAACTGAGCATGTATGCTGCGGGTTCCCTTCTCAGGTTCAATGTTTATGGCAAGCATCCCGAGCAGGATTCCGGGGAAGTTCTTCAGAGTGTAAGGGTTGATGCCAGCGGCGTGGTCTCCGGGAGATGCGAATGGAATTATGGGACCACGGGTGCCTTCAACAGCAATGGTTCGAAATATGTCACGGCATCTCTTAGCGAGCGTTGCACCATTGCGGACAAGACATCGGCGGACGGGGTGAAACTCTATGCCGGTGTCGTACTTGGCGGCAACAGGACACTCAGCAAGATTACCGTCACCACCGACCAGGCAGTATATACCAAAGACATATCTGCCACTCTGACTCAAAAAAAGGTGACGGCGAAGCCTGTGGTTTACCGTTACGGGGTCAATCTCGCTGCATCCGGATGGACCCGGACGCCAAGGGTTTACTTCTCGACCGATGAGGGCGCCAACTGGTCCAACAGCCTCCCCTCCGGACAGTGGACTTCCCTTGCCGTCAAAACTTCGAGCAGCGGCACCCTTTCTTCCGGTACGCTTGCGAGTATTGCATCAGCGATTGCCGGACAGGCTGCGCCCGTGGATCTTGACCTGAGTGAGGCGAAGTACGAATCCGCCACCTTCCCTGCAACTTTCAAGGGTTCCTCCGATTCTCCGTACACCAAATTGGCATCAATCAGGTTCCCCTCGAATGTCACCATTGTCGACGAATCCGCATTTGAATGGTGCTCTGGGCTTGAAAGTGTTGATCTTGACGGCATTACGACCATCAATACAATGGCTTTCTACCGCAGCGGTCTGGTGAATCTCACCATTCCTGTTTCCGTGACTTCCATGCCCGGATATCTTACCTTCGGCTGCTGTCCGAACCTGAGCACCGTATATTATGACACGCCTGCACCTCAAGTGGGAGGCAACGGCTCAAGCGGAAACAACCATGCCCATTTCGCATGGGCGACCATGACGTCTGCGACAAATGCTCCATCGTTGGTGACGGACGCGGCCAACTCTCCGTTGAATCCGCTTACGGTCACATTCGGTCTCGGCAGCACCAATGTCGTGCGCTATATGTTCAGATATAACTACAAACTTACCACCTTGGTGTTCAAGACCTCTCCTTCGCTGGCAAACTATGCTTTCGCAGATGCCTCTTATCTTGAGACTTTCGACTTCTCCAACGTGAGTGCGGCCCCGACCAACGATTATCCCGGCAACGCCGTGGGGTCCCTGGTGGCGTCCGGAACGACAAAGCGCATACTCGTCCCGGAGGATGCCGTGTCCTACTATGCGTCATCCAGCCCTTGGAGTGCGTATGTCAATAATGGTTATGTCCTTGACGGCGTATCTTCAGCACAGGGGACCGGTATGATAAACGTGAGGTTCGGTACATTCAACATCCGTACGAACAAGACCGAGACCGACACCAACAACAACTGGGCAAACCGCAAGGAGCGCTTTTTCACTTCCGTAAGCAACATAAACTTTGATGTGTTCGGCCTTCAGGAAGTGACAGTCGGTCAGTATGGTGACCTTAGGAACAAGCTCGGTGAGGTTTATGACTTCTATGTAATTCAGACCGGGTCCGGCGGAATCGGTGCAGCCTGGAAAAAGGACAAATATGATGTCCTGAGCACCGGCCTTTACTGGATCAATCCCAAGGATATCAATGCAAAGGCGGCCTATGACAAGCCTACTACGGGTACCTATGCCGGATCATCATTCTACCGTGCATGCACGGGGATTCTTCTCAAGGAAAAGGCGACCGGTATAAAGTTTCTGTTCATGGCAACCCATTACTGCCTCTCCGCGGAATCCCGCAAGGCGTATGCTTACCTGTATCCTCAGTTCGAAGCGGCATGGAATCCTTATGGCTATCCTTGCGTTCTGGTCGGAGACCTCAATGCAAAACCCGATGATCCATGCCATGTCACTCTGAAAGAAAAATGGAATGACACATTCCTGTCGCTTGACGAATCCCTCAGGGGAGGAATCGTGAATACCTACAATGGCTGGACTGCGGTGGACGGTAAGAGCCGTATAGACTACATTTATTGGAAGGGGTCCGACCTCACGCCGACATACTATGAGTGCGACAACACCACCTATGACGGCGGGTACTTCCCATCGGATCACTTCCCGGTCTTTGCTGACTTCACCATAAACTGTGATTAGACACACAATGGTCATCAAAAAGAGCATCTTGTTGGCGGCCGTCAGTCTCACACTGGCGGCCTCGCCTGCACTTTATGCGAAAAAGGCTTCAAGGTCAAGATATTACGAGAATCCCGTCGTCAGGGCAACGGCGCCTGATCCGTCTGTGATAAGGACCGATGACGGAATGTTCTACATGTACGCCACGGGGAAGGGTTATTCTATCTTCAAATCCCGGAACATGACCGACTGGGAACCGGCGGGAAATGCCTTCACCGATGAGACTTATCCGAAAATGGTCCGAAACGGCCGCCGCGGAGTCTGCTGGGCTCCCGAAATACGCAAAATCGGCGGCAGGTACGTGCTTTTCTATACCCTGTGGTTCGGCAAAGTATGGCTGAGCGCGATAGGTTATGCGGTTTCCGATACCCCCGAAGGCCCGTTCCATGACAAAGGCATTCTCATTGACAGCCGCGAGGTGAACGTTGAGCAGTCGATCGACCAGTTTTATTTTGAGGACAACGGTAAGTCCTACCTCTTCTGGGGGAGTTTCAGGGATATCTATGCCGTTGAACTGAAGATTTCGGAGAATGGCGACATCGCTCCGGATTTTTCGACCAAGGTAAAAGTCGCCGGCAGGGCGTTTGAAGGTACGAATATCTGGAAGAGAGGGAAGTATTATTACTTTTTCGCTTCAGTAGGGAACTATGCAGGAGGGGAGAAAAGCACGTACAGGACAGTTGTCGCCAGGGCTGAAAATGTGCTTGGCCCTTATGTGAACCGAAAGGGCGTGAGTATATTGGATGACGGTTACGAAGACCTGCTTGACAGGAATGCTTCCTTCTCCGGTCCGGGGCATAATGCTGGCCTCATCCTTGACGACGCCGGGAAGACCTGGATGTATTACCATGCCTATCAGATTGACAATCTGGCTCTTAAACGTCAGGGGATGCTGGATGAGGTCAAATGGACAAAGGACGGCTGGCCTTATATTTCAGGCGGCACTCCTTCCTCCCGCTCCAAAACTCCGAAGGTGAAGCTATAGATAACAGGTTCTAAGTGCCGGGAAGACCATCGCCTGAAGGTCGATGTTGGGATATTCTGCAAACAACGCTTTGAGTTCTTTTTTAAAGTTGTTGCCAGGGTCGATGGTGCAGAGCATACAGTTGTGAATTGCTTTCGAATTACTATCTTTGACATATACACAACAGCGCTTCTGCCAGTCGCAATTTGCCTGATTTGTTGTGAATTGCTTTCGAATTACTATCTTTGACATATACACAACAGCGAAGAAATTACGGTCAATAGTCCAGGCGTAGTTGTGAATTGCTTTCGAATTACTATCTTTGACATATACACAACAGCAACTGACTTTCAAAAATGAAATCGGAAGCAGTTGTGAATTGCTTTCGAATTACTATCTTTGACATATACACAACAGCGATTTTGCAATAACCGAATATTGCGTCCATGTTGTGAATTGCTTTCGAATTACTATCTTTGACATATACACAACAGCGATGCACGAAATCAACAGAAGCAAGCATATGTTGTGAATTGCTTTCGAATTACTATCTTTGACATATACACAACAGCCTTACGGCCGAACCGGTTCACAGCATTGAGGTTGTGAATTGCTTTCGAATTACTATCTTTGACATATACACAACAGCGGAGGGAGCTTTCCTTTCAACTCCGTCCTCGTTGTGAATTGCTTTCGAATTACTATCTTTGACATATACACAACAGCTTCTGCGCCGTAAAGAACTACAAGGAGTAGTTGTGAATTGCTTTCGAATTACTATCTTTGACATATACACAACAGCGCCCAAAATCAAAAATTAAAATGCTGCGACGTTGTGAATTGCTTTCGAATTACTATCTTTGACATATACACAACAGCAGCATAAACAAATGAATGCAAAGACTGCAGGTTGTGAATTGCTTTCGAATTACTATCTTTGACATATACACAACAGCGCGGATATATTTCATAACCTAAGCAATAAAGGTTGTGAATTGCTTTCGAATTACTATCTTTGACATATACACAACAGCTCATAATTACGGGGAAGCAAAGCTTCAAAGGTTGTGAATTGCTTTCGAATTACTATCTTTGACATATACACAACAGCTTATAAAGGGCTGCGGCACTCCTGCCGTAGAGTTGTGAATTGCTTTCGAATTACTATCTTTGACATATACACAACAGCGAAAGAATTTTCACGAACGAACTGAATGAAGTTGTGAATTGCTTTCGAATTACTATCTTTGACATATACACAACAGCCGGAATGTCAACGGGCGCAATATTCTCTCGTTGTGAATTGCTTTCGAATTACTATCTTTGACATATACACAACAGCTGTCGGAGAGGAACACGTCTATATGGTCCCGTTGTGAATTGCTTTCGAATTACTATCTTTGACATATACACAACAGCGGTGAGCTTTACATAGAAATCGTCAAGCTCGTTGTGAATTGCTTTCGAATTACTATCTTTGACATATACACAACAGCAGCTCTCCGAGCAGCGGAGGCAGTGGTATAGTTGTGAATTGCTTTCGAATTACTATCTTTGACATATACACAACAGCTTTCGGCCGTCTCGCAGCATATCAGATGGTGTTGTGAATTGCTTTCGAATTACTATCTTTGACATATACACAACAGCGACGTACGGTTGACGTTCCGGGTCGTTCTGTTGTGAATTGCTTTCGAATTACTATCTTTGACATATACACAACAGCTGTCTGCCTTGTAAGAAAGAGATTCGATGTGTTGTGAATTGCTTTCGAATTACTATCTTTGACATATACACAACAGCAGACTGATATACCATATCACGATTGGCATGTTGTGAATTGCTTTCGAATTACTATCTTTGACATATACACAACAGCAGAATCGCTGCAAGTAATTGACTGTCAAAGATATATGTCAAAAGTTAGAATTAAAAAATCTTGGGCCCAACCCAAGATTTTTTGTTTGTTCAGAACAATTCCAACTGCTGTACTATCTCCGGCCCCTCATCCTTCTTCCTGCCGTTGAACAGTTCCATGCTGCCGAACTGCTTGTCCGTTATATACAGAATGCCGACTTTTCCATATTTTGGAAGGATGTTCTTGACCCTTGATATATGCACCTGTGCATTTTCGTATGACGGACAATGACGCAGATATATCGAAAACTGGAACATCGTAAAACCATCACCCATAAGCTTCTTCCGAAAGTCAGCCGCCGCCTTCCTGTCTTTCTTCGTGTCGGTAGGCAAATCAAACAGGACCAAAACCCACATAACCCGGTATTCCTCGAAGCGGGACATTACATTCTCGGGTAGGCCAGCAACCGCTTCTCCCCCATGAAACACTTGGCAAGGGAAGACGTAGTCGCACTGGCTGCAATCATGAGCGGGCTCCTCCTGTCATCTATTTCCACATCAACGACCGGTAGCCCAAGAAGCCGTTTCTTCGCGTCCAGCGTGAGTTTGGGCCCCCAGTCATTCTTCTCCTTGCAGTAGTCAAAGACAATTTTATCCACATAAGGCCGGTATGGCTCCATTATGTCGTCTGCAAGGCAATAGGCGTTATATCGGTTGTGATGATGTATCCCCATAGTCGGCAGAAGTCCCGAAGCGACCAGGGCCCGGGCGATAATGGCCCGGAGGATAGCATATCCGTAATTCAGCAGATTGTTGGGCGGGCCTTCTTCCCGGCCCCTTACGAAGAATGGAAGCTCCTTGAAGATGTTCTTCCAGTAGAAGGCTGCCGCGCGTGCTTCCATGTTGTCGGCATCGCCGCTTCGTACCTGATTTGCCCAGACTAGCATGTTGTGTGCCTCTTCTCCGCCGGCGTATTTCAGTATTGCGGCCTGGTTCTGTATCTTTGCCGTAACCGTCTGCTGCCAAAGCTGTTTTCTCAGTGGAAGCGATGCCTCAAGCTGATACGAAAACCTCTCGTGCTGCAGGGTATTCCCTTCGAGCGGCAGCATGAGCCCTGTCGGCATAGACCTTGTGTCGCAGGTGATTACGGCTACGTTGTTCTCAAGCAGGAAAGCCATGAGACCTGAAGTGACGGTTATCTGCCGGTTGTCCAGGATGACTATGCCCAGGTCTTCAACCGGGATCGTCCTGGTGCGCTCGCGGGGATCGTCCGGCGGCAGGTCGCCGTCATCGGGCAGTTTTACGACCAGCTGGCTGTTGGCAAGCGACAGGTAGGCAGGATTGCCGAAGTACAGGGTCCTCTTAATCATACTCTCCCACAGCCACTATCCGGCCTATATGGTTTATGCGGACTTTGACGACGCCTTCAAGTTTGTTCAGATTTGTAATCCTCTTCCATGTGGTCTCCTGCAGGGCCTTTTCGTTATTAAGCGTAGCCTCAAGATGATGCCTGAACCGGTAATCCGATTGGCTCAACGTCTGTACCCTGAACAGATTCGGGCTTATTCTGTCATAGTTGGAAGGATCCATAAGGTCGATTTCATTAGGGTCGAAACCGGTCTCGGGATTGGGGAAGACGAACATTTCGTTGATTTTCATGCTGAACAGGAATTCGTATCCCTGGTCTTTCTTGTAGTCTCGGTCAACGGCTTTGAAGCCGTTCTCTATCCTGTCGAGCGCTTCAAAGAACGATACAACCTTTTCCTCAAGTTTGCCGTCTGGTCTCCTGTATATCGCAACGTGGTGATTGTTTTTAAGGTTGACGTAGTCTTTATCCCCGTGTAAAGGAATAAGGTCAAAGTTCTCCTCTATTGCTACGCTCTTTATCTGAATTCCGGCCTTCTCGTCCAGCCAGATGGGATTGTCCTCCAGGTTGGAAAACGCTTTCCGCCTGTCTCCGCCGAATTCTTCCAACCGCTTCTCAAGTATTATCTTGATACCGGCGTCGAGGACTTTGTCGATGTTCAGTTCAGGTCCGACAGCCTTCCGGACGGAATACACGGTCTCCATGGTCACGCACCTGACTTTATCGCCAAGTTTCCGGGTATGGAGACTGTCAGCCCAGATAGGATTCTTGTCCGGGGAATTCTTCCCGGTAAAGGCTTTCTTGGGATCGCCTCCGAATTCAGCAAGCCTTGCCGCCAAGGCTTCGCGCTCTTTCTTCGATGCCACCGTGCCGATCACTTCCGGAGTCATCTTGCTTCCGATGGACACTTCCGTTACCTTATACTTGTGTCTCTGTCCATATACTGTCTCAAGATGAAGAGTCCCACGTGGTGTGAGAGTGATCTTGCTGTTGAACCCGCCCTTTTTCCTGGTCTTGTTGACATTTCTTGTGGCGACCTTGTTCTTGGCCTTAATGGAGACAAGGACGGATTCGAGTTCTTTTTTGAAGGCCGCCCTGAGTTCATCAAGGGGCATAGGCGGGACAAAGATGCGCCTGCCGTCGGTCCGTACGGTCTCCCTGTTCATGATTCCGTAGATGGACGAAGACTTGTCACTCTTGGCCTTTAGATTGTTAAGGTATTGTATATGAGAAGGTTTTGTGAAGGCTATAGTCAGCGCATCCATCGTGTGGTGCCGGTGGTCATTGCGTTTTGTCCAGTCCTGAATCTTCGGAATCCTCCGCCCGTCATTGTCAGTCTCGCTGTAGGTGAGGCCGGCTGCGGAGTATTTGGGCAGATTCAGTTCCTTCATCACGTCCACGAGTTGCCAGTCTTCGCGGAGCCGCTTTGTTATTTCACCGGTGGTGGTTACGACTGTCGGGACCAGTTCCTGAAGCATCTCGGTGGCTTTCTTTGCAATATACTGGGTGTTTTTAAGATCCCGCTCAAGGAAATCAGAGGGTATTTCGCTTGCCTTCATCAGGAGATTTTTCGCCTTCTTGCGCCCGATTTTGCCCTCTTTCAGCATGGCATCAATGTCTGCCTTGAACCTTTCCAGTCCTTCTTCCCCGTATTTTCCCGCCACATAGTCATAGGCCGTGGAATCTCCCTTCTCGATATTGACGGCCCGGAATTCAAGTGTCTTGTTGGCAAAGGAGTCATCGAACAGGACCGACTGTGGTATGATATGCTCTATGTCGATTTCCTTGGAAAACAACTGTTCATGGGAGATATACTTGTTGGAATACAAGGTTTTATAACCGCGTCCCTTAAGTTCCTCGTAGAGTTTGTATCTTACGATATCGGTTTTCCTCACGGACGAGATTCCGAATTCAGTCTCCAGTATTTTCTTTATTTCCTCATTCTTTTTATTGTTCGCATTGATATCCTCGTAAGCTTTGGCCCGCTTGTCCTTGCTCTGCTTGAGTTCGCGCGCCATCTCAATATGGATCTCATCGGGTTTTCCATATGTGGCGGAAATCATATTCACGACGTTTACCATCTGGTTGAGGATCTTTTCCACCACAGGATTGCGCAGGCTGTTTTTCTTAATGGGGTCAAGCAATTCCGCAAAGGTCCTCTCCTCGTCCTTGGATACCGAATGGGAGTGGTTGTATCCGGCCTCTTTGCAAGCCTGGTCGTATCTTAATCCCTGCTTGAGATAGGGAAGAATCTTTCTGATTGCCCTGCTGCTGAGCGAGCCGTAGTCGGGTGTGAACGTAATTCTTGACAAGGCTTTGGCAGATTCTTCGGAGATTCCGCATATCTCTGCAAGTTTCCTTATAAGTGATTCGTCACCTGTGCGGGAACTGTCACCCTCATAGGAATAAAGCAGATGCCATATACGGTAAAGTCTCAGGCTTTCGTATTGCTCCTTCGGCAGGGAACTGTCGTATTCCGCGAGGATACTGTCTGCCACTTTCTCTCCCGCCGCCTTTTTGAGCGTTTCGGCGATTTTTGCCGCCGTGGTGTTCCCCTCAAGGTCTTTATAATTGAATTCGATATGCTTGCTTCTTTTGGGGAACAGCATTTTGGCGGCGTCTTTGGCTGCAAGCTTGTTATGTAAGAATAGCTCACCTGCCAGCGTCTCCCTTTCCACGGCATCGAGTGGCCGTTGTTCCCCGGTTTCCGTATCTGTAGTCAGGACGTTATTCAGTATCTGACGGATTTTGAATTCCTGGAAAAGAAGAGATGACTTCGGAGCCACTTTGTGATGTTTCTCGAATTCACATTCTCCAACAAGTCCTTTCTGGGATTTGAGGCGCCTCTGGTAGAAAATAATCGTATCCCTTATCTTCTTTTTAAGGTCTTCGGTCAGCTGGGGATGATACTTTGACTGGGTTTCCCAGATTGTCTCAAATTCGTCAATGTAGTCCTGTCTGTAGTATGCCTGATTCTTAAGGCTGGACAACGGGCTGGTACATAACTGTTTCCATATATGCTCGCCGACCGTCTCGCCGTTGAAGGAAAGTTCCTTGCTGCGGTCGCTGATGGCTCCCAGCAAGCCTGAAGCTTCATTTATCTTACCCGCCAGATCGGCGATGACATAAACGAGTTCTTCTTCTGTCAGTTTCTCCCGGAGGGCTTTGTTCCGCCACATATACGGCTCAGTCTTGCGACCGTTTCCTTTGATGTCGGCAGGCAGGATGTTGAAGCTGTCTTTGAAAACCCTGGCTGTCAGGGATTTGCTCTTCCCTATAATCTTTGCCTTTATCTCATCGGTCAGGATGTCAGGATGCCATGTCTTCTGGAAATCCCATATTTTGTCCAACTCGGCCTTCAGGTCGGACCTGAAGAAATCCGGGAAGTCCTTTCCTCCATTGACGATAATTTCATGGCAATACTGCCCTGGGGTCATATTCCTTTCAGTCAGTTCTTTGGCAACTTCCATCCCGCCGATGTTGCTTTCGCTTTCTTGATTACGGTCTTTGCGGTTGCTTTTGTACCCTCTCTTTTTATTGATCATCAAGAGAATACGGGCGAGGGCTTCCAGGCTTACTTCCTTACGGGCAGCTTCAGCACGCAGACGGTAAGTTTCATAAGTGGACCCTTCGCCGCTTTCTGCAAGAGAGGAATCATCGGTTATCCAGCCTTCCTGCCTGAGGATTTCAATGAGGTTTTCCCTGCGGAGTTTGCGGCGCTGAGTATTCCTGCGCATACCGCGTTTGAGCCTTCTCCCGGCATTTGTCGTGGAGTCCTTACCCTGTTCAAATTCCGCTTTCTCATCACTCGACAGGGGGTTTACACGTACGCCGGCCTTTATTATAGACGACTTCTCCGATTCTGATTCCGCTTGATTGACCAACGCCCATCCGATACTTGCAGTGCCGAGATCCAGACCTAAAACAACCTTCATAGTGCTTGTATTCTAAATAAATTTGTATATTCGCATCATTCGAAGCAATTCACAATAAGGATTATTCCGTTGTGAAAACATTCAAAGCGGGTCTGCGGACTCGCTTTTTCTGCTTCTAAGTTACGATTTTTATCTAATTTTGAATCAGCTTCTCAGTTCAGAACAACTCCTAAGTGTTTGGAAAATGAATAAAAAGAGAAAAGACTGGATAGCGACGTTCCTAGCGGGGTTCCTGGCGACGGCGCTGGGCATATTGCTCACATTCGGGATAGACAGCCTCGTCAGTTCGTCGAAAAGGGCTCGGACGGCGAACCTGCTTGCGCGGCAGATTGTGGAGAATATGGACCGGGCATATAATCAACTTCATGAGTATCAGAATGTCTATGATGCCATTGACAGCGGAATCGACGCGTACAAAGCCGAGATACTGGGAACCATCGGGAACGTGGAGCTGATAGGACATATCGACCAGTTCTTCTCTTACGCGAGGCAATATGCCGCCGTGTCTTCGCAGGTAATTGACCAAAAGCGTGTCGTGGCCGATCTGGTCTATGCGGATTTTTATGGCAAACTGGATTCGACCGACCGCGATTATGTCCGTTACCTTCACGAGCTGCGGGAATTCAATATCTTCTATTCCAGGATGCAGAACGTGCGCGCATCGCTTAACCAGATAGGACAGTCCATGGCCGAAGAACTTTCTGCCTGCAAGGAGATGCTAAAGAGTCTTTCCTGAGGCAGAGGCTATGCCAAGATGGTCATGAAACGGTTCATATTGATGGCTGCGGCCGCGTGTGTCGGACTTCTGGTCCAAGGGATGCGCCTGCCCGGGGAGGACATGAATGCGCCGGGGAGGACCCTGCCTGTGGAGGAAGCCGGGCTGCGGCGTGCCGAGGCTGAGATCCTTGCCCTTCCGGGCATGGAACGGGCGCAGTTGGGGATACTGGCTGTCAGCGCCTCGGGTGACACTCTTCTGAGCCGCAATCCTTCCAGGATGATGACTCCGGCCTCCAACCTGAAACTCATCACCACAGGCCTTGCCCTCGAAGTGCTTGGCCCGCAGTACCGCTATGTCACCACTCTTGGCTATACCGGGAAGGTAGTCAAAGGCACCTTGAAGGGGGATGTCGTGATAATCGGCGGCGGGGACCCTACGATTGCGGCAGGCGATTCCATATCAATGCCCTGGGAGGAGACTGCGGCGCGCTGGACTGCAATCCTGGCCTCTGCCGGGATTTCCCGCATAGAAGGGCGGATTATCGGTGACGGCTCTCTCTGGAGCGGCCCGGACGATCCCGGGAAATGGAAAAGGGAAGATATCGGAACTTATTACGGGACAGGGGGGAATGCCCTGTGTTACGCCAAGAATGCAGTGTGGATCCCGTTTGTCGCAGGCCGCTCGGCCGGGCTGCGTCTTTCCGCAGGCAGGCCTTCCGTCGATCTGCCGTGGGTAGCTTACAGGATGGAGGCCGTGACAGGCCACCGCGGTACGGGGGACCGTGTCTATATGGATGTGGCTCCTGACGGCCTCAGCGGCAGGATCCATGGCACCCTCGGGGCTGGGATGAAAAAGGATATAGGATTCAGCAACAAGCACGGCGACAGGACCGCGGCCTATATGTTCGGGGAGTATCTTCAGGCACATCGCGGCAGCGGAAGGACTCCGGAGCTTCTGCCTGCAGGCTCTTCTGTGCGCAGTGAGGCGGGTCACCCGGTGAAAGTTACGGTCATAGGCCGGACCGAATCGCCTTCGGTGGCGGATATAGTGATTCCGACCAACCGCGAAAGCGACAATTTCTACGCCGAGGCGCTTTTCCGCCAGGCAGGCAAAGCCTTGTGCGGCTCGGCCAGGTACGATTCGTGTTCGGTCGCGATGGCCGGGGCCTTCTGCGATTTCATAAAAGCTCCTGCCGAAGTAAGATACCATGACGGCAGCGGTCTTGCTCCGTCTGACCGCATATCGCCCCTGGCCGTATGTGCCTTCCTTCGTGAAGCGTCCGGAAAGGATTGGTACGGCATGTATCTGACTTCCCTTGTCCATGGCGAAACGGGCATGGTCCGCAACTGCCCCGATGCCGCCCCCGAAACGTTGCGGAGAATCCGCTACAAGACCGGGACGATGGCCGGAGTGCGTTGTTACTCAGGCTATATCCTGACGGATGGAAAGGCTCCCGAGGTGTTTTCCATAATGGTCAACGGCTACTCCGGCAGGCTGTCCGTGCTTTCTGCAGCAATTGAGCGGCTGCTGACAGGCCTGGCCGGCAAATCGGCGGAATATTAGTATATTTGATATAATTTCTTAAAGATATGAGAATTCTCGTAATTGATGATGAGCGTTCGGTACGCAATGTACTGAAGGAAATACTTTCCGACGAAGGATACGAGGTTGATACGGCCGAAGACGGCGCTTCCGGGCTGGCCCTGGCGGCCTCCCATCAATACGACGTGTTTTTCTGCGATATAAAGATGCCCGGAATGGAAGGCACTGAGGTCCTGGACAAGCTTTCCGAAGACGCCCCGGACGTGCCCGTGGTGATGATTTCCGGTCACGGAGATATTGAAACGGCCGTGCAGTGCATCAAGAAGGGCGCCTTCGATTTCATCCAGAAGCCGCTCGACCTTAACCGTATCCTGATAACGATAAAGAATGCAACCGACAGGACTGCACTGGTCCGGGACAACAAGACTCTCAAGAAAAAGGTCTATGGCAAGGAGATGATAGGCTCTTCCGCTCCGATACAGCACATAAGGGACATGATAGACAAGGTGGCTCCGACCGATGCCCGTGTGCTGGTGACCGGTCCCAACGGCTCAGGTAAGGAATTGGTCGCCAGGATGTTGCATCAGCAGAGCGGGCGCAGCGCAATGCCTTACATAGAGGTCAACTGCGCCGCAATCCCGTCGGAGCTTATCGAGAGCGAACTGTTCGGCCACGAGAAGGGCTCCTTCACCTCCGCCATCAAGCAGCATAAGGGCAAATTCGAGCAGGCTGACGGAGGGACTCTCTTCCTCGACGAAATCGGCGACATGTCCCTCGCGGCACAGGCCAAGGTCCTCCGCGTCCTGCAGGAGAAGAAGCTTTCCCGCGTGGGAAGCGACAAGGATATAGTTGTGGATGTCAGGGTGATAGCGGCAACCAACAAGGACCTCAAGAAAGAAATCGAGGCCGGACGGTTCAGGGAGGACCTTTACCACCGCCTCAGCGTTATCGTGCTCCAGGTCCCTCCGCTGGACAGCCGCAAGGATGATATTCCCTTGCTGGTCAAGTATTTCATATCACAGATAAGCTCCGAATGCGGAAAGAGTGAGAAATCCTTTACCGAAGGGGCGGTGAGCCTGCTTCAGCAGCGTTCGTGGCCCGGCAACATCCGTGAACTGCGGAACGTCGTCGAGAGGCTTCTGATCCTTGGCGGCGATCCTGTCACGGAGGCCGACGTGGAGGAATACGTCTGAGAAAGCCTGCAGGCTGTTATTCAGACAAACATCAGAACCGACATCCTGTCACGGCTGAATGCCTCTGCTGCAATCCTTTGCAGGTTGTCCGCCCCGACGTCCCCTATCATCTGGCGTATCTGTCCGTCCGTCGCTATGTGCCCGAAGGTCATAAGGCTTTTGCCCATGCTCAGGCACTGCGCTTCGCCGGACTCGCCGCTTATGGCCATCTGTCCGATAATCTGCTTTTTGGCTGCTGCCAGTTTCCGGGGCGACAGGGGTGTGTCGATGAGTTTGTCCAGCTCCTTCCGAAGAGCCGCGCTGCATTTGTCGAGATTTTCCTTGTCGCAGCCTAAACTTATGGTTATCAGTCCGTTGTCGGAATATTGCGAGTAGTTGGACTCGACGGCATATACCCATCCTTTCTTTTCCCTCAGCAGTTTGTTCAGGATCGAGTCCGCGCCTGGGCCGGCTATGATATTGGCCAGCAGTATGGAAGCCACGCGGTCCTGCCCGGAATAAACGGAAGGTGCCGGCCCTCCGAATACGGCGTTGGCCTCGTTGTTTTTCTTGTCAACGGTCTCGTTGAAGATGCACGGCGTGGCATTCATGAGCGTGCGGGTATATGCATTTGCCCCGGGGGCGGGGAGGGCGGCTCCTGCAATTATGGCTTCAATCTTTCCGGCCACGGCGTTTTCGTCGTCCGGGCTTACTACCGTCAGCACCGTGTTTTCGGGGGTGAACCTGTCCCTGACGAAAGATGACAGTTGCCCCGGAGTTATGCCTTCCACGGCCTCAGGGGTGCCCAGGATGGGCCTTGACAGCGGATGTCCGGCAAAAAACTTCTCCTCGAAAGTGTCATAGACATCGTCTGCGGGGCTGTCTTTGTAAGACATTATCTCGTCTATCACCACCCCTTTTTCAGTGGCTGTCTCCCTGGCCGGGAAAATGGGATGGAAAGCCAGTTCCAGCAGCAGGGAAATGGCTTTCGGAAGGTCCTCCTTGAGGGATGCGGCATGGAGGACTATCTCTTCCTTCGTGGTAAAGGCGTTGAGGTCGCCGCCCAGCCTGTCCAGACAGCTGTTGATCTGGGAGGCCTTCTTGAACTCGGTCCCCTTGAATACGGTGTGTTCCGTGAAGTGGGCTATACCGTATGGGAATGTCGCTTCATCCCTTGTGCCGCAGCGTATCGTGAGGGCGCAGAATGCAGCGACCCGTCCCCCTTGTTTTACTGCGTACTTCAGTCCGCAGCAAGTTCCATCTACCATTATCTGAATCTCCTTAAATCTCCCTTCAGGAACCCGGCCGGCCTGCCGGAAGTTCCGGTGCGGTGTTTTCCGAGCCACAGAAGCTCGTGCGTGCCGGCATCGAAAACCATTTTGTAGCAAAAGGACCCGGGCGTGCCCGTTATGGTGTAGGTGGAAAGGCAGCCTTCCGTGCGCTCTTCCATGGCCTTGTCGCCGATCCCGGAGCCGGTCATCACTGTACCTGATTTCTGTGCAAAAGCCATTGCCTCCGGAGAGATGTCGGCGGTATCCACCATCGCGGTGCCGCGCAGGATACGGCGCCTTACAAGATGGGTCTTTGCCCCTGAGGCGTATTCCGAGGCATATCTCTGAAGGCAGCCTATGATGGCCGGCATATATGTGCCTTCCCTTCCGGAAAGCCCGTCCGCCGGGCAGACCGGCAGTGAGGCCACTTCGGGAAGCTTATCCAATTCCGGTGCGCCCCCTTTCAGGAGGGTCAGAAAGTAGGTCCCTCCTCCGGCCTCGCCTTTGTGCAAGGTCCTTACACTCACAAGGAAATACCACTGCGGCGATGTCATCCTTGCCTCAAAGTCGGATGAGGTGCAGAATTCGTATGCCGAAGCCGTCCACACCCTCCTTACCGACTCGCGCAATATGCTGTCGTACAGTTCGTTCCCGGTCAGGACGACCAAGGTCATCTTCTGCCCGAAATCTTTCAGCCGCTCCCGTCTGGTTATTATCTGCGCCTGGCTGAAGGCTTCCACCGGCAGCAGGGCGAGCAGCAGGATTAAAAGGTATCTCTTCATGCGCTACAGGTTCATGTCCACGAGTATGGGAAGGTGGTCGGACGGGTACCAGTAATTGCTTATTCCGGCGTATGTCGGGCTCGTATGGCTGTCGCACAGGGAAGCGGCTCCAGCCACGTGCCCGTACAGGGAAGGGGACATATATATGTAGTCTATCCTCCTTCTGCCACCGGAGGTGGAACTGATGAAGCGGCCCGGATGCTGCTCCGCCATCACGTCCAGAAGGCCTGAGTTGTTCCTCATCACATCCTGGGCAAGGAACTCGCCGGCGTCCACGGCGAGCCTGTAGTACCAGTTGTCGATACGGCTTATGGAGTTGAAGTCACCTGCCATTATCCAGTCCCGGACGCCTGCGTATTCAGGGTTCTTTATGGTCTTGCCCAGGATGTAGTCCAGTTCGAACTGCCTGTAGCGGTCGCCGTCGTGATTGTCGGCCGATGCTTTGCGGGCCTTTTTGTCCTTGTGGACCTCATATCCCCATTTGAAGGGCCACGGGTGGGTGGTGACAATGTCTATCTCTTTGCCGCGCACATTTATGCGGTGGTGTCCTGCGCCGTGCCAGATGGGTCTGGAAGTGCCTGTAGAGGCGATTTTCTGGATGGTGGTGAGGGGATATTTTGACGTTACGACCTGCGGGAAGTTGTCCCTGACCGCACTTATTACGCAGTAGTCGTGTCCGTAGCTCTTTGCGAATTCTTTCCAGCCTTTCGGAAAGTAACGTTCATTCTTGGGGAGGCTTCCGTATCCGGAAGTCTTCTTGTAAGAGCCGCATTCGCACCAGATGCAGATATCCGGGTCATAGCGTTTCACCCACTCGCGGAAGTTGGCGTACCCGGCTGCCTGGTCGGCCCAGATGCCGTTCTGTATGTTCCAGTAAAGTATCCTGAGATTTCCCCTCCGAACGGTGGAGACAATTTCCACGGCTTCGTCCCATATCTTGTAAAGTTTTGTCCCTGATGCATTTACCGGGCCGGATATCAGAAATGAAGAGCCGCTGTCCGCACCGTAGATGTCGTAGGTTATGCGATGGGTGCCCCCGTTGAGCATACCCTTGGCGATGGTGTGCTTCTGGGTAAGGGGCCATACGGTCTTGCCGTACTTTTCGTCCGGGACAGCTTTGCCGTCGATATCCAGGCCGCTAATCCTTCCGCCTGTCGGCAGATACAGGCTTATCCCTCCGGATGCTTCGTCTTCAAGGCTGACAGAGAAGGAGTACCTTATGTCAGAAAGGCTTTCGGGAACGGAGAGGCGGTCGGATCCCGAAGAAGGCCAGATGGCGGTCTGAGCCATCGCCCCAGCGCAGATAATAATTGAAATAGCGGTTGTTGCGAACCTGTGCATATGAAACTGTAGTTAAGTGTTGCACGAATTTAAAGAAAAAATGATACTTTTACGTTTTGTCCAGAACAAAGCGTATTTATGAAAAGATCTTTATTTGCCGTCATAGCGTTCGTCTGCTCTCTTTTCCTGTCGTGTGCCAAAGAGAATTTTCAGGAGCAAGCGGCTCCAAAAGGTGTGAAGGTGACCGTGAGAGCCTCGTTGCCGGTGCTGCCGGATGATCCCGCCACGAAGCTTACCTTCGACCCGGAAGAGTCCATGGCAATGACTTGGGACGGAGGAGAGACGTTGTACATTATGCCGAGAAACTGATAGACGGAGAGTTGGTATCCAGACGTTTCGACCTCAAGGGAGGTTCCGGGGACAAGCTCGGGGTCTTTACGGGAAATATGGATTTCGGCGACAGCGGCCTGTCGATGGACGACGTGAAGATAGTGCTGATGACCCCGAAGGTCGCCGACGTACAGCCGTTCTATGACGGTACGAATCTGCGTGTGCTGTTTCCATGCAACGTGCATCCGGCCGCCGTGGGCACTGTCCAGGGGGCAGTATGTCACCCCTCATGCCTTCATATCCAAATCCGATTTTCAGGATGACGGAAACGGTGGTTGGTTGTTGGACGACATCAAGCTGAAGGCCGGCCAGCCTCTTCTGCGGATGAGGATCTACGACTCTTCCGGCAATTATTCCGGGACATCCATAAAGTCCGTCCAGTTCCTTGCGAATTATTTCTATGGGACCGCGTCCTTCAACTTTACGACCAATCTGGTGTACGGGTTCACAGGTACATACTCAGGGGTGACATACAATAAATATTCCAACAGGACGGTCACGTACAACTCAAAGACACCCATTCCCGTGACGAAGCAGGACGGCCTGTGCCTCTTCTGGCCCTGGAAGCCGCCTACGAGCGCCAAGGAGACGGTGCTTGTCCGTTATGTGAAGATTACTATGGATGACGGCCGTGTCTGCACCAAGTATTTCGACCCATCAGGGAGCAATGACGGTACTAAAGGCGTCAATCTCAGGCTGGTGGCCGGTGCCATGTACACGATGAACATCGACATCAATCCCAATCAGCCCAATGTCACCGACCCGAGTTTCTTCGCGGACACGAAATACTCCACAGACGGAGGTGCGACCTGGGAGGATTCCATTCCTTCCTCCGCATTCTCATCGCTGGCCGTGAAGACTGTCTCAGGTACGATAAGCGCGGTTACCTTGGGAGACATCCGTTCGGCCATGGACGCATACGGGGCCGAAGGCGGTGTGGATCTGGACCTTTCGCAGGCCAAATACAGCTCCACGGCCTTCCCGGCTACGTTTGCCGGGACTGAAGAGACAGGGTATCTGAAACTGAAGTCCATAAAATTCCCTTCCAACGTCGTTTCAATAGATGAAGGGGCTTTCCAGTGGTGCGAAGGGCTCAAATCTGTGGAACTGGACGGGATAACCACCATAAAATCAAGGGCTTTCTATCATTCCGGCCTGGTGGACCTCACCGTGCCCAGGACTGTCGTGTCCATTCCGGGAGTGCTTACTTTCGGCTGCCTTGATTACCTGGAGAGCCTCTATTATGATTCTCCGGCTCCGCAGGTGGGAGGCGTGGGTTCTTCCGGGACCAACCATGCCGTTTTCGCGCATTCCAAGCTGGATGACGACACTGCCAGTCCCGCAGCATCGGCCAACCTCGTCACGAGTTCGAGGAATTCATCCGCATATCCATGCGAGGTGACATTCGGACCGAATGCCAGTGTCGCTACGAGGTACATGTTCACCAACAACCGCAAGGTGACAAGGGTGACGTTCAAGGGCAGGCTTGTGACCATAGCCAATTATGCTTTCAGCGGCATGCCGTCCTGCGCGGTGTACGACCTTTCCGGAATCACCACGCCGTCCAAGGCCGGGAGCTCTCCCGGCAGCGGCAGCGGAACCGACGTGTCCGACGGTGACCGTAAAATACTTGTGCCTCAGGGATGTACGGAAGCTTATAAAGCCGCCGACCCCTGGAAGGCTTTCATTGCCCAGGATAAGCCTTATGCCATCGAGGAGGTGCCTGTAGTTACTGGAAGCGGCGACATTACAGTAAGGGCCGGCTCGTTCAACATCAGGATAGAGAGTGCGGATACCGGCGAGAATGCATGGGCGGTCCGCGCACCCAAGACCGTGCAGGCCATTCTCAACTGCAATTTCGACATATTCGGCCTGCAGGAAGTACAGACGGTCCAGCAGAACAGCCTTATCTCCGAGCTGGGAGACATCTACGATTTCGCGTTCTTCTGCGCCAATACGAGCGACAAGAGATCTTCTACCGGAATAGCCTGGAAGAAAGCTGATTACGACGTGAGCGGCATCTCTACGTTCTGGATTTCACCCACTCCCGACACCATGGGGGCGTACGATACCGGATCCACGGGGACATATTACCGTGGTGCCATAACCGGGACCGTCACCCACAAGGCCACCGGAGTGAAATTCTTCTTCATGTGTACCCACGGCTGCCTGCAGCAGACTCCGAACGAGACCTACGCCTACCTATATATAGACAAGGAGAAGGAACTGAACCCTGCCAGGCTGCCTTCGCTGTTCGTCGGTGACATGAACGCCCTGCCGACCTGGGCATCGTCCGCCCTTTGGAGGACGTACTGGACCGACACATGGGCCGGCATTGAAGAGTCGAAACGTTCCGGTCCCGAATACACCTATAACGGGTTCGCCTATCCCGACGGAAAGCCGGAGTACCGGATAGATTTCCTGTATTGGAGGGGCACAGGCATAACTCCGCTCAGCTATACGTGTGACAACACGCTGATCGACGGCGGATATCCTTCCGACCACTTCCCGATCTGGGCCGATTACAGGATTGTGCAGTAACGCACGTCCGGCCCGGACGGGTAAGAAATTTTTCAAAAATATTTTCCGAATGTTTGGCAATTCTGAAAAATTGCTTACATTTGCAGTCCCCTTGAAACAAGGGATACACAAAGATCATTGAGAATATTGGGAAGAAACGCGCCGTCCGCCTCCTGCGTCCGAGAGGATATGCGGGGAGACAGGCGAGACGGCGAGACACGAGAAGCAATAGGAAGAGTAAGTTTATATTGCGAAGAGATCTTTTCGTAATGTGGACTACGATTTCACAAGGCTGAATGACAGCCGGTAGCGTCAGGGATGGCGCGTCCGGCGAGTGATTCACAGAGAGGAAAGCGAGCAAGGGCGCGTGGAGGATGCCTTGGCTTCCGGAGGCGAGGAAGGACGTGGCAAGCTGCGAAAAGGCACGGGTAGCTGCAAGCAGGCATTGATCCGTGCATGTCCGAATGGGGGAACCCGGCGGGCTGAAGGCCCGTCACCATCGAAGATGGGGCGAACGCAGGGAACTGAAACATCTTAGTACCTGCAGGAAAAGAAAGAAAAATCGAT
>ERZ842401.2490-NODE-2490-length-24611-cov-4.577944_pt1 | contig 24611 bp, 17 predicted proteins | sample MGYA00521270_ERZ842401 | MGnify/ENA primary metagenome ERZ842401 (study PRJEB31892, sample SAMEA3878208) | bioreactor metagenome | biome: Moose rumen | place: Sweden | collected 2011-10 | study: EMG produced TPA metagenomics assembly of the PRJEB12797 data set... | reverse complement strand
CTCACGCTCGCAAGGCATTGAGCAAGCTCTGCTTTTCTCGCTTAATCGCATTTTTAGATAAAATGCTCACGCTCGCAAGGCATTGAGCAAGCTCTGCTTTTCTCGCTTAATCGCATTTTTCGCACATGGTCAAGTCTCCGACTTGTCTTGTCCCCACCTTTTTGCGACTGATCCGAGATTAGACAAAAAAACATAATTTACATAAGGCTGCCGCCGCGGTGTGTTTTTTAAACAAACAGACATAAAGACAAAAGCTGCACCTCTCGGTGTGGAAAAGCCTCGCAAATTCGGAATTATATAAGTTCTCATGGTAAATAAATCCTGCGTGAGCAGGCAATGTGAATAAAGTGCGATTGTAGGGACACGGCATGCCGTGTCAGTGTTGCGGCGAGACGGCGATCAGGGCGTGCCCTCACCCTACAGCTTGCTCTAGGTTATTTCGAGCGTGAGTATTTTATTTAAAAGAATACAAATTCAACAAATTGAATATCAAAAAAACTAAAATTCGTTGTTTTTATTAATTCAAGTGTACTCATTTCTTCTAATAATCACTCAAGCCAATTTCCTCATCTTCGTCAAGGTCGTTGCTGCCAGGTTCTACCCAGCACATATATTTAAGTGCCGAAATAACGATATTTTCATTGGGGTCTTCGGCGAAGTAGAAACCCTCGCCGTGAGTTTTGTCATGTAATCCCCAGCACAAATTTCCTTCATGCTTGCCGCCTATCATAACGAGTTTAAACAACGCTATTGTGGATTTTTTCAAAGTGTTGACAAGAGGTAGCCAATCAGACGCTGAATCAGTGGGCACATAGTTCACGCACCTTAAATAAACCACGTCATCGGTCTTATTCATCACCAAGGCCTTGTCGCCATCGGTGGTATCATATTGGTACTCACCATTTGCATTAAAATCGGGGGCCTGGCCATGAAGATTAGCAAAATTCACTATCTCGTTGACTACCACATCGGGCGATGAGGTCTGCGCCGAGATACCGAAATTGTAGTCATTGTCGTACTCCTCCTTTATACCACAAACTATAGCTCCATTGAGCGACGAGATAACATCATGGCTTTTTATTCCTCGCAAAGGTATAGCGTCCAAGAGTTTAGAAACTCCTGGCAGCTTCAGCAGCTCCTCTCCATTAACCTTTATGGCAAAATAAGTGTCTAGGTCGCCTGGCACTGCATTGAGCACCGAAGCATCGTCACCATGGGCTGCCGTAGCAATAACCTTGTCGTAGATAATATCATATAAACAATTTCTTGAGCATATAAAATCGGTGACTATCTCCACCTTCTCATCACCTTTCTTAGAGTCGTTGAAATTAATTGTAGCAGTTATCGCCTTAATACCTGAGCCATTAATGAAATCGGTAGGTGAGAATTCACCCATTGCGGTATTGATTTGCGAGTTCTCAAATATCAAAGGAAGACCTTCAAGCTTGAAATAAGCACTAATATCACTATCTTCCACATCTACAGCTTTAGCTATATCTTCATTTTCAAGAAGACTTTTCTTTGACTTCTCAAAAATCTTCTTTGCGGCAGCACAGGCATCATCGTCCGGGGCATTTATCTTGCGGGCTATCATCAACACGTCGTCATCGATGGCGAAGGCATAGTCGAAATGCGACACAAACATGAGTCCCGACTTCTCTTTCATTTTTTCACCCACAATTTTACCCACCATCTCTTGCGCCTTTTCCTCATCGTCTAAAGGCAGCAGAGCCACCACCTGAAATGTACCTTTCGACAGAAAAAGATAGCAGCTGTTTTCCATGTCGATACCCGACTCTGGCAAGTTGTATATCACGTCGCCAATGACATTCATGTTGTCAACGATATTCTCGTTTGACTGGTCTATTATAGACTTAAGGTCGGCAGGTACCGAGAGTTTTGCTTCCTTTCCCTCGCCATTCATAATACCCGCCTTTTGCAAGATGCTTGGTAAATTGATTTTCACCACGCCCACTGCATCATCAGGAATCATCGCACGAAGCTTCTTGTCAGTTGAAGAGCAAGACGCCAGCAAGAGAACAGAAACCAAAGTGAGTAAAAAATTAATCCTTGTCATATCTTTCGTTGTTCGTTTATCGTTGTTCGGGGATTGGAGATCGTTGTTCGGGGATTGGGGATCGGGGTACTCTCCACTCTCCACACTTCCCTCTCCACGCTTTTAAAAAATTTGGTTGCAAAAGTAGCACATTTTTAGTTATTTCGATGAGAAAAGCGATGAAATTTCATTGCTTGTTAATAAGTTTTCTGTATTTTCTATTGCCATACTCTCCATAATTACTATTTTTGACCCATAAAACTAATCTTTACACGAAAACAATCATGAACGACATTTCTGAAATATTGAGAGCATTGCTCGACCAGCTCAGCAACACCGAGGAGGTGGAACACGAATTTGTGGACATGATGAATGACGACCCACAACTGAGTGAGGACTACAAACTGTGGTGCGAAGATATGGGCTACGGCGTGAAAACTGGTTATCAAGATTTCATCGATGAGCAGATGAGAGACCGAGAAGACTTCTGGGACAGCATGAGCGAGGAATTCTAACAATAGCTAACAAGCAAACAAGATACAAGCAAACAAGGCAATAGTAGTGAAACTCAAAGCAGCGTACCTACTTGCCTCGTCAGCGCCTCAGCTTGTCAACTAGAAACTATGAACTATAAACTTAATGCCGAATGGGAGCCGCAAGACACCATCATGCTGGCTTGGCCACATCGTGGCACCGACTGGTGCTACATGCTAAATGAGGCGCAGGCGTGCTTCAAGGAGGTGGCACGCGCCATAGTACGCGAGATGCGGCTTATCATCATCGCCCCTGATGTTGATGACGTGAAACTACAGCTGAGCGACATCGAACATAACGACAGAATCATATATCAGGAAATTGACACTAACGACACCTGGGCGCGCGATTTCGGGCCCATTTCAGTAATCGACGGCGACAAAAGATACATGCTCGACTTCAAGTTCAACGCTTGGGGCATGAAATTTGCCGCATACCATGACAATCTCATTTGCATGAAAATGTTTGAGAATGACATTTTCAACGCTCAAGCCATCAACTGTCAAGACTTTGTGCTTGAGGGTGGCTCTATCGAAAGCGATGGCATGGGCACCATTCTCACCACAAGTCAATGCCTGCTCTCACCTAACAGAAATAGACACTTGAGCAAGCAGCAGATTGAAGACGTGCTTAAGGAAAGACTAGGCGCGAAAAAGGTGCTGTGGCTCAACAGCGGAGAGCTCTGCGGCGATGACACCGACGCCCACATCGACACCCTGGCGCGCCTGGCTCCCGGCAACACCATCCTCTACGTGAAATGCGATGACCCAAGCGACGAACAATATTCCTCGCTGCAACGCATGGAGCAGGAACTGAAAGCGATGACCAACGCGCAAGGTGAGCCGTTCGCGCTCGTGCCACTGCCCTGCCCTGCACCTATTCACGACAAGGAAGGCAACAGACTGCCCGCCACCTACGCCAATTTCTTGATAACAAACAAGCAAGTGCTTGTGCCCATATACAATCAACCCGAAAAAGACAAATTGGTGCTTGACACAATAGCAAAGGCGTTTCCTGAGCGAGACGTTGTGGGCATCGACTGCAACGCATTAATACAACAGCATGGGTCGCTGCACTGCATCACCATGCAGATACCCGAGAACTTCTTAAGGACAAGAGAATGGAGCTAACAAGCTGACAAGAAACAAGCTTACAAGACAGTAGTAGTTGTCGCAGCATTACACTTGCCTCGTCAGCTCGTCAGCTAGTTAGCTCGTCAGCTAAAAAACAAAAATATGAAAACAGGTATCATACAACAACGCAACTGCGGCGAGGTGGAGCTTAACCGCGCTCGCCTGCTCGAGAAAATATCAAGCCTTGCAAAAGACGGTGCAGAGCTTATCGTGATGCAGGAGCTGCATGACTCGCTCTACTTCTGCCAAGAGGAGAACGTGGAGTATTTCGACCTCGCCACGCCAATACCAGGCGGCGTGACCGAGATTTACTCACAAGCGGCTCGCGACAACAACGTGGTGCTGGTGACTTCGCTGTTTGAACGCAGAGCCAAAGGACTGTACCACAATACCGCCGTGGTGTTTGAGAAGGATGGCTCCATCGCCGGCAAGTACCGCAAGATGCATATCCCCGACGACCCTGCCTACTACGAGAAATTCTATTTCACGCCCGGCGACTTGGGATTTGAACCCATCAACACTAGCGTGGGAAGACTCGGTGTGCTTGTGTGCTGGGACCAGTGGTACCCCGAGGCGGCACGATTGATGGCACTGCGAGGTGCTGACATCCTCATCTATCCTACTGCTATAGGTTTTGAGAGCAGCGACAACGAGAGCGAGAAGATGCGGCAGCTCAACGCCTGGATGACGGTGCAGCTCGGGCATGCCGTTGCAAACGGCATCCCCGTGGTCACCGTCAACCGTGTAGGGCATGAGCCTGACCCAAGCGGGCAGACCAACGGCATAGAGTTCTGGGGCAGCAGCTTCGTCGCTGGCCAGCAGGGCGAAATTCTCCACTGCGCCTCAAGCACCGACGAGGAAGAGAAAATCATCGACATAAGTCTCGACCGCACCGAACGAGTGCGCCGCTGGTGGCCATTCCTCCGCGACCGCCGCATCGATCACTACCAAGGCCTTGACAAACGATTCCTCGACTAGAAATAACAAACAACATGAAACATAAATCATCACAGAACGATTTCGCCAAGCGACTCCGCAACCTTGACATAGGCAAATGCTATATCACCAAAGACATTACCACCATTGGTGAAGGTCATGTCATCGTCAGCCGCATACACAAAGGCGGAAACATCACCATCGCCTTTTTCCTACTCGACATTCAATGCATGGGAGTGAAAGACACTTTCTTTAAAAAAAGAATCACATCTGTTGAATTTGACAGTATCATCCACTCAATAGGCGACACCCTGATAGAGTGCAAATACGAAGAGGCGCACAATTGGATACTGGGGGCGATTGAGTTTGCCGAGGAAGCCGGCATCAAGCCGCATCCTGATTTTAAGGAGACACAATACATCCTTGAGGAAGACAGTGACGACATACCTCTCATCGAGTATGAATATGGTCATAACGGCAAGCACCATTTTGTGGCAATGAGCGAAACAGAGTGGATTAGAACAAAACCCATCCTTGACAAGAATCTAGGGGAAGGCAACTACACTTATATAGCACCTGCCAACTTCTATGAAGAAGATGAAGATTTTTCTGCATATAACCACTATATCACGGATGATAATATGCCTTACACATATCAACATCCCGACTATCCCAGCCGGCTGCAGCTACACCATCCATGGCTACATGACGAACTGTATCAGTCCAAATATGGCTTTGGACTGCCCGATGAGGTAACCGACAGGATTCTTGCCCTTCCACATGACGAGCTGCGTCAAGATTTGGAACAAATAATCCTCTACCACACAGGTCTCACTTGTGATGGGAAAACAGAGGATTACGACCCTGAAGGATTTTCCGGCATCATTAGTAATGCCATAATCCTTCTAGGTGAAGTGGGCAACAGCGACAGCAGCCTCAATGCCGTACTCGAGACCTTGCGGCAAAATGAGGACTTCTGCGATTATCATTTTGGCGATTTTACCGATGATGTCATTATAGCCACTCTCTATAAATTAGCGGGAAATCATCTCGGCAAGCTGCTCGACTTCTATAAAGAAGAGGGATTATATGAGTATGCCAAGAGCCATATTCCCACAGTAATAACTCTCGTCTATTATCTGCCTCCTGAACGCAAGAGCGAAGCTGTGGAGTGGTACAGCGATGCGCTAAAATTTGCCGCAGCACACGTTCATGAAAAAAAAGCCATCAACAGCACCATGACATCCCTTCTACTAGGGGATGTGATGGACATAAAAGAGAAAGAGCTGATTCCACTTGTTGAAGACGTCTTTGAGACAAACCTTGTGTCAACTAGTGCCTGCGGAACATCAGAGGACGTCATTAGTGAAATTTCAAACCCTCACCACCACCTTTTTAGACCCAATAACTACCCCCTTGAAATCCACGAGCATTTCAAGTATAACATAGACCGTTTATCGAGAGTGACGTATTATAACCGAAACTCCGAGAATATATAGTGCTAAACACAAAAGCGCCTCCACTTTTCATGGTGGAGGCGCTTAAATTATGCATTGTGAATTGTGCTTTATGCATTGATTAGTTGTTCTGCAGCACAGTATAGACTGCAGTGATGTCGGCGTTGGTGACGTTGCCGTCGCCGTTCACGTCGCCCAGCAGCCCTTCGGTGCTGAAGGCGGACTGGTATTAGTGAGCGTAACAATCAGCTGTTTGTCGTAGTTCTGACTGCCAAAGGTGAAATAGCTATTTTGAACCACAGTGTTGCCGCCTCACTCCCACGCGTCGAGGTCGTTCTTTATTTTTGGGAACTGTGAGCGGCTGAACGTTGGGCTAGTGATGCCTCGCTTCTTTTGGTCGCGGTAGTCGGCGAGGAGGCTGAAAGCATATTTGCCAAGGAGGATTATCGCCACAAGGTTGCAGAGGGTGAGAATTGCCATAAACACCTCACCGAGACTCCACACCACATCGAGACTCGCCAGGGCGCCAAGCATCACCATCACTCCTCCTGAGAGGACACGAAAAACCTGTAGCACCCATTTCTTGCGAGTGAGGAACATGATATTAGCCTCACCATAATAGTAGTTGCCTATGATGCTGCTGAAAGCGAAAAACAAAATCGCTATAGTGACAAAAATCTGCCCTACCGCACCGATTTGCGACTCCAGGGCGTTTTGTGTGAGTTCTATGCCTTGTGCTCCGCTGTTATAAAGTCCGCTTATCAAAATAATGAATGCCGTGCAGGAACACACCAGCAAGGTGTCGGCAAACACGCCCAGAGCCTGTATCAAGCCTTGCTTCACGGGGTGTGTCACCGAAGCAGTGGCGGCGGCATGCGGAGCCGAGCCCTCGCCAGCCTCGTTGCTGAAGAGTCCACGCTTGATGCCATTGCTCATCGCCGCCCCTACCAAGCCTCCAGCGGCGGGACCGAGACCAAAGGCGCTCTTCACGATAAGCACGAACATATCGGGAATCTTCTCATAGTTCATCGAAAGGACCACTATCGCAAGGATAAGGTATCCTATCGCCATCATCGGCACTATCACACTGCTGAACTTGGCAATGCGCTGGATGCCTCCAAAGACTATCACAAGAGCAAAAGCGCTAAGGACAAGACCAATGATTGCCGGGTCTAGATTAAACGTCTGCTGCATGGCGCCAGCTATGGTGTTGCTCTGGATAGAGTTGTAGGACAGACCGAAAGTGAGAATCAACAGCACAGCAAAAAGTGCCGCCATCCAGCGGTTGTGAAGGCCGTGCAAAATATAATAGGCAGGACCACCGATGAACGAATCCTCGGAGCGGCGCTTAAAGAGCTGCGCCAGTGTTGACTCCACAAAAGCCGTCGCCGAGCCAATGAGAGCGATGAGCCACATCCAGAACACCGCGCCAGGACCTCCAACGGCGATAGCCCCTGCCACACCAGCCAAGTTGCCAGTGCCCACACGCGTCGCCACCGAGACGGCAAACGCCTGGAATGACGACACATGGCGCTTCTCCTTGCCTTTGGGCGACGGCTCCACTAGAAGCCTGCACATCTCAGGAAACATCCTGAACTGCACAAACCGGGTGCGTAAGGTGAAATAGATGCCACAAAATACCAGCACAACAATGATGCTGTGCCAGTTCCACTCCCAAATGAAATCATTCACGAGGTTAATGTGCTCATTGAGCCAGCCTTCTTTTGACAGAAATTCGGTAATCTGGTGAAACATGGGGGTTCAATAAAAATACTTCTTTATCAGCTCGTTGTATTGCGGTAGTTTCTTTACTGCTTTGATGCTCTCGTCGAGTTGTTTCTTAAGCTCTGTGTTGTCTTTTTTCATGAAAAACGACTGGAACTGCGAGAAACTGATAGCCTGAGAGATATCAACATTGGGATGAGAAGCCGCCATCTTGCGAGCTATAGTCTCGTTGATGACGGCATACTTGATGTCGCCACTCGCCACCATCATGAAAAGCTGCTCAGGACCATATTCAGGGTCAGAGATGACATAGATGGTGTCGCCAATCTCGCGCGAGAGACTCATAATGCGGTCACGCATGGGAGAGCCTTTTACTATAGTCACCGTGTCGCCCGCCAAGTCGAGCTGCGACTTGATGGCAAGGCTGTCGGTGTTGCGCTGAACAAGCACTTGCTTGTCGAGGTAAATGGCCTCGGTGAACAGATAGCTCTCCTTGTTTTGCATCGTCACCGGGAACTGCGCCGCCACAAAACCATAAACGCCCTTATCCAGACCCTCGAGAGCCGTGTTAAGGCTGACGATAGGATGAAACTTCACCTTTAGGCCACTAGTCTCCGACATCAGGTTTATCAACTCATAATAGAAGCCTCCAGTGGTGTCGCCATAGGTATAATAAGACAACGGCGAATACTCTATCGCCACATCAATGGTATCGCCACCACTGGCTTGTTCAACGCGGTTACCTGGAGTGACCATTGTGGCCTGCTCCTTGCCACAGTTCCTGAGAGAGAACATCAGTCCCACAACAATCACAAGCAGCACCCCATAAAGAACAAGTTGCCATTTCTTTATCTGTGAAATCTTCTTTAGCATTTTAGGAAATATGTTAGGCATGTTAATTCACAAAATCAACCGACACTCCAAATTGGAAACGCCCAGGATTCAAGGGATAATGAGGCATCGAGAAGTAGTTGTTGCCACCCACCAAACCCTTGTTGGCATGACTGTACATCACATAAAAACGCGCTTTCTTCAACTTGAAGTTGGCATACACATCGGCAAAGGCGAAATTGCCGCACTCCACCTCGTTCTGGTTGTAGAAGGTCATTGTGGCGGGGTTGTAGCTAGGGGCATAATACTTGGTATAGTAGTTGCAATCCACGCCAATCTGCACATCAAGAACCTTTGCCACCTTGAATTTCAGGTACATATTACTGAATAAGGCAAATTTGGGCAACGGCAGCACATCGGCGCTTGAGGAGGTTTGATACACCACATCGTTGTCCCAGTTGAAAATGCCAAAGCCCAGATGATTGCTCAGCGAGGCGTTGAACACATGCACGGCAGAGCCGCTCTGCTCAGGCAAAGCACTGGAATTGAAATAGATGTAGTTATTCAACGTCTCATAGCCCACGTTGATGTTGGTGTAAATCCACGGCAGGTCGAGACGTCCGCCCACCCTTATGCGTTGTGTCTTGGAGAAGCTGTTGTCCCAGGCATAATGGTTAGAAATAAACTGCTTGAGCAGGTAAGGAGCCTCCAGATTCTTGAAATAGCCGTAAGCCTTGAGCGACACTGTGTCGCCAAAGAGTTTGAAACGCGTGCGGATGTTTCCCTCCACATCGATGTCGCCAGCCACGTCACCCATCACGCCAAACTGCGCCGTAGCGCCGTAAGTCAATATCGAGCCTTGCTGCTTGGTAAGCTGTCCGCCCACCCAAATCAGCTGCTGAGTCTTCTTGGCAGGAACCGACACCGGCAGCTCATCAAGGCCTTCGGGCAATTCGGTGCCGCTCACGCTGTCAACCACCTGCTTATAGCTGCGCACCTCGTGAGTGGCATATACCGAGAAGCCAAATTTGGCATATTTGTTGAAGCCCTCAAGCAACGCCACACCCAGCGTGTTGCGCAGCCGCCACATGCGAGTGGTCTCGTCGGTGCCCGTCAGCGAGAGATAAGTGTTTTCGAAATAAGACGCATCGTCGGCAGAGCTGCTGTTGAGGTACAAATGCTTAGTGGCCTTGAAGTCGGCAGTCCACACAAACCGTGTCACAGGAATGTAGGTTCTACCGATAATAGTGTCGGTCACCGAGTCGCGCTGGTACTTGTAGTGCCCAACTTTATAGCTCTGGTTCAGATAAAACTCAGTGCCGGTCAATTTGCTGTGAGCCGCCGTGAGATAGGTGGGAATACTTTTGTTATCAACCTTCGTCTCACCGCCCTGCACCTTGGCTGGATCGGTGATATACAGGTCATCGGTAATGCCGCCATTCTCTTTGCCCAGATAGTTGTAGCCGTTGAAGAAGGTCTGCATCTCATAACGGTCGCCCATATAACTGCCAAAGAGACTCCAACGGAAGTTCTTGTCGGCCTGATAGTTATATGAACCCTTAGAATAGATATAGTCAATTCCAGCACCAATCTCTATCTTCTTGCCCACATTGCCCGAGAACGTAAACTGGGTGCGGTCTTGATTGCTGTATTTGTTGCCGCCGGTGCTATGTGAGATAAGTGTCATGGGGATGCGCGTGTTGTAATAGCGCTGCGTCTCCACACTTGGCAGCCAGCTCTCAATGGCATCGGCAAAGAAGAACTCGCTCGTGGGCTTCCGCTCAAAGAAGATTTGGTTCTGACCCGAAGCCCCAAAGTTGCCAGTAGTTGCCCAAGCGAGACTTTGATGCGACGGAATAAAGTTCTTATGGTAGTTGAGAAACAGCGTGTCTATAGTCGATTCATACTGCAGTCCCAGCGGCTCACTAATCGACCATGCGTAACTAGGCTCAATAGTCACTTTCTTGGCTTTGGGGACACTCCTTGCTGCATCGCCATTCTCAGGAATAGCCTGCCCATGAGCCACAATGTCCAGAGCCAAGAGCAACGCCAAGCACACCGCAAATAGTGGTTTATATTTTAACACCTTATACATAATAGAGTGCAAAGATAGCAACTTTAGCGCAATAAATGAGAATTAAGCTAAAGTTTTATCACTTTTTTATATTTGAGGAGAAATCGGGGATTGAGGACCAAGGATCGGGGATAGAAGATCGGGGATAGAAGATCGGGATTGAGAGAAAAAAGCGTGGGCGTTGTTGATGTAGTGCGCCGCAAGCGCGGCGTTCGCCTTCCACCCCCACCACTCTAACCAATCACCACTCTCACCTCTCCACTCTCCACTCTCCACTCCCACCTCACATCCAAATCGACTTTTTTCAGCTCGTTTTATTAAAGAAATAAAAAAGCGGCGCGAGCGGTCTTAATTTAGTTTAAATTGTGGGGGTAGAGCATTGCTGTTGTAATAATTCCATGTACTTTTACGTTCAAATTTCAAAAGTTAATTTTAACGATTACACATTTAAAACCGAATAAAATTTTAACAAATAAAACTATGAATATGTACAAGAAATTCACACTTATTATGGCGGCAATGGCAATCACTGCCAGCTCCGCCTTCGCCAGCAACGACGAAACCATGAGCGACATCTTCATCACGCCGCAAAACAACGAAGCCATTTCCACGCCAGTGGCAACCAACCGATATGGCCTCGACTTCACTAAAGCCGCCGAGAGCACTATAAACTCGGTGGTGAGCATCAAGTCGTTTGCTACCCGCAAGCAGCAACAATATTTCGGCAACGACTTCATCGACCCATTTGACTTTTTCTTCGGTCCCGGCTTCGGTGGCCAACAGCGCAAGCAGCAACAGCAACAACAGCAACAGAAATCTGAGCCACAGCCCATAGGTTCAGGCTCGGGTGTCATCATCTCCGAAGACGGATATATCGTCACCAACAACCATGTGATTGACGGAGCCGAGAAACTTGAGGTCACCCTCAACGACAACCGCAAGTTCAATGCGCGCGTGATAGGCACCGACCCCAACACCGACATCGCTCTGCTCAAGATTTCGGCAACCAAGCTAAGCCCCATCGTCTTTGGCAACAGCGACAACGTAAAGGTGGGCGAATGGGTGCTTGCGGTGGGTAACCCTTTCGGACTGAACTCTTCGGTGACGGCAGGCATCGTAAGCGCTAAAGCTAGAGGCGTGAGCAAGGGCAACAACGTGGGCATTGAGTCGTTCATACAGCACGACGCGGCAGTGAACCCCGGCAACAGCGGCGGAGCACTCGTCAACGTTGACGGCGAACTCATTGGCATCAACACCATGATCTATTCCCAAACCGGCAACTATGCCGGGCACTCGTTTGCCATCCCATCAACCGTAGTGAACAAAATCGTCACCGACATCAAGCAGTATGGCAGCGTGCAACGAGCAGTACTAGGCATACAGTTTGTGGAGCTTGACGCCGACAAAGCTAAGGACGAGAACATCACAGCCACCACCGAGGGTGTCTATGTGAACAAAGTTAACGACCGCAGTTCGGCCAAAGATGCTGGCATCAAGGAAGGCGACGTGATAGTTGGACTCAACGGTGTGACCATCAAGAACGGAGCACAGATGCTCGAGGAGATGAGTAAGCTGCGCCCCGGCGACAAGGCTACCATCAAGTACATCCGTGACAATAAGACAAAAACCACCACTGTAACGTTCAAGAACGACCAAGGAACCACCAACATCACTAAGAGCTCGGATTTCACCTCTCTGGGTTGTGCTTTCCTCTCACTCACCGCCGATGAGAAAGAGGAACTGGGCATCAGCAACGGCGTGAAGGTTACAGGACTCAAGGACGGCAAGTTTAAAGCCGCCGGCATCACCAATGGCTTCGTAATCACCGAAATCAACAACTCACGCGTCAACAATCAAGACGAAGTGGAGGACATCTACAACGCCATCATGCGCGACAAGGACAACGATAAGGTGATGTTCATCACTGGCATCAAAACAAACGGCAAGAAAACATATATAGCAGTTGACCTGGCCGACCCAGAAGAATAAAAATTTTTTCATTGCACACACATTATAACCACAGGACGACCGCGATGTACGGCCGCCCTGTTTTTTTGCGAGACAATGCCAGCGAAGCGGCACAACTTCAAGACGAGGCACAAATAAAAAAACAATTATTTCCCTTATTTACTTGCTTTCTGAAAAATAATCACTAATTTTGTAACCAAACTTTCAGCTCCCACCGCAGAGGCGGTGAACAAACAGCTGAAAGTTGACATATAAAAAAAGCGTTTATTGCGCTTTGTTCTTTGGCCAGTTTAAATGTTCCAATTAAAAAAGCAGTCCAAAGACTAAGCAACGATAGATGCTTCATTGGGTATGTTATACTCTTGCTTCATTGAAGTAAGGTTTACATACTGCGTGAGGTTGTCTCCGTTGCTCGTCTTGACTGCAGCGGTCTTGGAACAACCTAAACTGGCGGGACGAGTCAACAATATAGACTCTCACGCTTTTTTACACCTTATATTAATTATGGTTCTTGAGGGTCGAACCTTTAAACTATGACCTTTGCATGAACCGCAACGAACTAAGAGAGAAGATTCGCCAACTGGAAGGATTGACCGACGACGAGCGGTCGGCGCTGCTCGAACTGCTCAACACGCAAAAGCGTTATGGACTTGTGTGGGAAGACAAACCCGAAGATGTGGAAGAACGACTCCGTGAAAATCTCCCAGTGCTAACCGAAGTGAAAGAACGTGCTATTATCAGCGACAATCCCGATGCACCCAACCACATCCTTATCGAGGGCGACAACCTTGAAGCCCTCACCACCCTAGCCTACACCCACGCAGGAAAAATCGACGTCATCTACATTGATCCACCTTATAATACAGGCAACAAAGATTTCGTCTATTATGACGATTTCCAAGATGAATATCGTTCTTTGCCATACGTTGACAAAGAAGATGCCTACCGTCACAGCAAATGGTTATCTTTTATGTCAAAACGACTAAAAATCGCTAAGAAACTACTAAGCGATAGAGGTGTTATTTTTATCTCTATTGATGACAATGAACAAGCAAACCTTAAATTGCTTTGTGATGAAATTTTTGGAGAAAGCAAATTTGTTGCAACATATTTTTGGAAACGAACAAGCACACCACCAGCTCTTTCTTATAAGGTTCGGCGTAAACTTGAATTCGTTTTGTGCTATGAGAAATCAAATATTCCTCAAAGAACGTTTGCACAGGGTTATATTGATGGAGGAGACGTTCCGTTATTAAACAATGGTAATCCGTTAGGCGTTCTTAAATTTCCTGTTGGGAGTGTCAAATTCAATATCCCTGACGGAACTTATTCTCATGATAAAAATCATAAAATAACACTTTTAGATAATGTCTTAGTAGTTAATGGTGAAAATGCTAACGAATTTAAAGCAAGTGGACATTTTAAATGGGGACAAAGAAATCTGTTGAATGAAGTTGCTCATGGCACTTTCTTTTTGATAAAAACAAACAAATTTTCGCCTCGTTTTCAAAAAGCAAATAGAGCGACTAAAATACCATCTAACATTATTGACGAAGAAGTTGGAGTTGGCACAAATGAAGATGCACAAAAAACCATAAGAGAATTTAATTTAAATACTAAATTTGATTACGCAAAGCCACACACACTGATTTCATACTTGGTTAAAATGCCTTTTTGGGATGAAGAGCATATAACCATCCTCGACTTCTTCGCGGGCAGTGGTACAACGATGCATGCCGTAATGCAACTCAATGCTGAGGATGGAGGCAAAAGGCAGTGCATTTTGGTGACCAACAATGAGAATGGCATCTGCGAAAACGTGACCTACGAGCGCAACAAGCGAGTAATTAACGGCTACACTAAACCCAATGGCGAAGCAGTAGAAGGTCTCCACAATAACAACCTGCGTTACTACCGCACCGAATTTGTTGAACGCTCGCGCTCTCCACAAAACCTGCGTAAACTTGTGCGTCTTGCCACCGATATGCTTTGCATTAAAGAAGATTTGTATGACGAGCAAAAGGCATTTGCTGGTCAAAAGTCTATCAAATCGGTGTTCCGCTATTTTGAACGAGGCAGCAAACGCATGATGGTGATATATAACGAGGTATATATCCCTGAACTAGTGAAACTTATTGACCTTGCCGTCTTGCCCAAAGGCGAGAAAATCAAGATTTATGTATTCTCTCCCAGCGAAGACCCGTGGGAAGGTGAGTTTGTTGATGTTGAACAGAAAGTGGAGCTTTGTGCCTTGCCTATGGCAATCCTCAACGCTTACAAGCGAGTGCTCCCCAAGCCCAAAGACAAGATTGTCTATGTTGATGAAAATGAGACCCATGTAGGGACAAGGCATGCCTTGTCCGCCCCAGCGGCCATAGAACAGCAAGAGTTGTCGTTATTCCAGGAAGGAGGTGAATCATGAAACAGTTGCAATATCAAGAAAAAGCAATCAATCAAATCGTGAGCGACACTATCGACTTGCTTAATACCGGCACACCGCGGCAGAAACTGGTGTTTGAGGCACCCACAGGCAGCGGCAAGACCGTGATGGCATGCGAGGCATTGGCACGGATTGTAGAGCGGCTTCATGAGCAAGGCAACTGCCTTTATCAGGAAGTGGCATTCATCTGGTTCGCCCCCCGCAAGCTGCACTTGCAGAGCTACGGCAAGCTGCGTCTCGCTTATCATGAGAACCGCCGCCTGTCACCGGTGATGTTTGATGAACTTGATCAGAGCGAGGGAATTCAGCCCGGCGAGATACTTTTTGTGAACTGGGCGAGCGTGGATAAAGACAAGAATGTGATGGCGCGTGAAAGTGAGTCGAGCGCTAGCATCTATGAGATTGCGCGACGCACTCAGCATGACAATAACCTGCCCATTGTTGTCGTAATCGACGAGGAGCACCTTCACTGGACCAAAACTTCGGACAAGAGCGCGCAGGTACTCGACCGCATCAACCCTGCTGTGGAGATACGCATCAGTGCCACTCCTAAATCGGTGGCGCAAAAGCGTGTCACCGTGCTGCGCAACGAGGTGATTGAAGCCGAGATGATTAAACGTGAGGTAATCTTAAACCCCGACATCACCATCGATATAAACGATGAACGCACCCTTAACGAGCATCTCATTGAGAGTGCTATGCGCAAGCACCAGCAACTTGAGGATGCCTATAAATCTCTTGGCGTGAACATAAATCCGCTGCTGCTCATTCAGCTGCCCAACGACAGCAGCGAGAAGATGACAGCCGACGACACCCGCATTGCCGAGCAGGTGAAAGACTACCTGAAGGTGATGAAAAATATCAGCGTAGAGAACGGCAGGTTGGCGGTGTGGCTATCAAGCGAGAAAGCAAATCTAGAGGGACTTGAAGAACATGACAACATGGCACAGGTCTTGCTCTTTAAGGAAGCGATAGCACTAGGCTGGGATTGCCCGAGAGCTGCAGTGCTGCTCATCTTCCGCAAGCTCCAGAGCGACACCTTCACCATTCAGACCGTGGGGCGCATCTTGCGTATGCCCGAGCAGAAGTTCTATCCTAACTCTCTGCTCAACGTGGGATATGTATATACCGATATAGCGAAAGACAAGATACAGATTGTGGCTGCCGATGCCTCCTATCTCAAAAACGACACCTTTGTGGCCTACCGCCGAAAAGACCTCAACAACGTGACTCTCACTAGTGTATATAGCGAGCGGCCTAATGCCAGCCGCAACTATCTGGGACCAGACTTCAGGGGGATCCTGTATCGTACTGCCGAGGAATTCTGGAAACTGGAGAAGGGGGCGGGACTCTTCTCTATAGAAGAACTGGCATCGCTCAGTGACGATGACGAGGACTTTGCACCGCTCTCCGAGAGTAACGATGAGCAGATAAACGAGAACCGAAAGCGGGTGCAGAACACCATCAGACTTGACGTGAAAAATGTGAATGTGGAAATTCCCGCCGATGTTCATTTCCAGAATGAGGAGCAGATTATTGAAGTGAAAGGTGTGAAGTTCTCACGCACTATGGGCGAGATTGACCGTGTGTTCATCGATTACATCAACAAGCATGGGTCACAATTTGAGAGCAAAGGCCGAACAGACAAAATCGCCTCCTATCTGCTGGAAATGCTTGCCGACTTCTTTGGAATATTTGAGACCGAAGCAAAGAAAGTGGTGCTGTATCGCGGCTCGGCATCACAGCCCAACAACCGCAAGGTTTTTGACCGACTGCTCGACGTGGCACTTGAGCGATATGCCACATTGAGGAAGAAACGGAACTCACAACAACTAGCAAGAAAGCTCACACCCTATGAGTGGACTGTACCCGAAGAACGATACTACAACAAAGAAACCAACCACATTGAACCAGGCGACGCTCATGCTTTAGAGCCTTTTTATCAGCTTAATCAAGCTTCTAATCCCGAGAAAGCGTTTGCGCAATTTCTTGAGAAAAACAAGCAGTTCATTGACTGGTGGTATAAAAACGGCGATGAGGGGAAGCAACATTACTCAATAAAATATGTAAACAGCGCTGGAAAGGAGGCTCCTTTTTATGTCGATTTTGTGATAAGAATGAACAATGGCAACATATATCTCTTCGACACAAAGGGTAATGCCAAGCAAGGTGATATAGACGGCGAGGTGGAGAACAAGCACAACGCACTCATCGACTATGTGGCACAAGAGAATGCCAACGGCAAGAAACTGCATGGAAGCATCATCAAGCAAGACAAGTGGGGCAACTGGCTCTACTGCCCATATAAAATAACCGATGCCAGCAACACTACAGGCTGGTCGATTTTTGAACCTATTAATGCGTAAATAAGATGACTATGGCAAAAGGACTAGACAGCACATTCCTGCATTTTGGAGTGAGACGAGACGACATGGAAATCATAGAGAAGACATGCCGTGAGAGCGACATAGACTCTGAGTGGATTAAGGAGAAATTCCTAAAGGTCTATAATGACAGTCGCAACGAGGGAGAGTTAAACGACAAGGCAATCAACAAAATAGTCAAAAAGGCTATTAAAAGCATCAACTGACAATGAGAATTAAACGTATTATAGCCCGCAACTACAAAACTTACCGCGATCTTGACTTGAACCTTGAGGTGCAGAGCGACCGGCCCATCATCTTGATTGGCGGTGCAAATGGCTGCGGCAAGACCACGCTCTTTGATGCCATTTATCATGCTCTCTATGGATTGAAGTTCCGTGGGGTGGATGAATATAAACAAATGTTTAACGCCGGAGCGATGCTTGAGAACGGCTTTGAAGGGCAGATTATCTTACTGGAGGTGCATTTCTCGGGAATGGTACTTGGGCAAGAGGCACACTACACGCTAGCGAGGTCCTACACGATTATCAACAACAGCGTGAGGGAGTCGGTGACGTTCAACATGAACGGCAGCAAATATACCTACGGCGACCACTCCCCGGCAAAAACCAAAGCCGAGAGTGAGGAGGTAGTGAACAAAATCATCAATGCCAATCTGCCTGCCGAGCTGAGCAACTACTTCCTCTTTGATGCCATGAAGACAAGTGAACTGGTAAAAGAGGAGCAAATCAACAAGCTCATAATGAAGAACGTGAATGCCGTGATGGGATTCAACAAATATAACCAGTTCCAGAAGGCTGCCGAGACTCTACTCGCAGAGAAGAAAGCCGAGCGATTGGAGAACGACAAGCTGCGTGAGGAATACAACAAACTAAATACCGAAAAGCAAGAGTGTGAGAAAGAACTTGATGATTTATTAAAACAATATACCTCGGCAATCAACTATGCCAATGAGCATAATGCTGAATATGAGCAGTTGAAGGCTGGACGCAGCGATGACGAGGTGGTGCGTGACAAAATAAAGCAAATGGAGTCGAACCTCAAAACTTTTGCCAATAACGAAGCCACCTACCGAAAAGATGCCGACACGCTAGCTAGAGACCTTGAGACTAAGGTCATCTATCCGAAACTTGCCAATGTTATAAGAACCGAAGTCGAGGTGATTCTCAATGAAAAGAAAATGGTGGAACGAGCTCATGCCAATATGCTCACCGACAGTCAACTCGACAAAATAACCAACGACATTGTGCGACTCATTGAGCAACGCTACATCGAGGCAGGCAAAATCAATGTCCCGCTCATTATCAAGGAATTGAAAGAGGTGCAACGCAATGAGATGATAATCCAAGACAGCTATGCCTACCTCTCACAGCACGATATTGGGGTGCTTGAGAACCTTGTGAAAACCGCTGTTGTCAATCCTTTCCTCGCTGTGGCTGAGCAACGCGACCGCATCAATGCCGAGATTGAGGAACTGCCTGAGAAACAAAAGCAACTCGAGGATTTGAGACGTGCAGTGAATGGCAATGACTACACGATGCTCGAACTCTATGAGCAGAACACTAAGCGCATAAATGAACTGAAAGAGGCAATTGGTCGAAAGAAAGATGATATAGCTAAACTGAAAAAGAAAATTGAGGGCTATGACTACGACATTCCACAAGTGCCCGACCCACAATACGATATGTTGTGCCGACTGCCAGAATTCTTTAAGAAATTGTCGTCAAAACTGTTGAGGGCAAAGAAGATTAGCATAGAAAACATGATGCGTGACCAGTTGAACCTGAATCTGGTGGTTTATGCCGGGTATATAGGCAAAGTGGAGCTATCGGCTATCGACAGCGAGGATATCTCTTTCAAGATTTATCATAAAAACGGCAATGAGATTTACCTGAGTCAGCTCAATGCAGGTGCCAAGCAAACGGTGATGCAGGTTTTGCTTAAGGTGCTTTACAATTTAGGTGACTATGACCCGCCTGTGATGATCGACACGGTGATGGGGGTGCTAGACAAGGAGAGTAGAGAAGTGATTTTGGAAAGCTATTTCCCTGACTTGGCAAGCCAAACCATCCTCCTCAGCACTGACACCGAAATAACCACCGAGCACGACTTTGAGAAGATTCAGGCATACGTGGCTAAGACTTATACCCTACACCGTGACAAGGAAAACCAGTGTACAACAATCTCCGATGACTATTTCGGACTAAAACCAAGCGAGGATTAACGTTATGAATATTGAGAAATTGACGATAAAGCGAGTGGCATCTTTTACTGGGATGCACAATCAAATTCAAGACGTGAAAAATGCTCTTGAACAAAAAATTAATCTGAAGGAATATTCCGAAAGTCTTAGACCTATTACACTGAATTTTAGCATTGTGTTAAGGGCATGTCTGCTTGCGGGTTTGAGCGACAATTGCAAGCGTTCAGTCGATGATATTTTAAAATTCAACATTTCGATTGATAACACTCCTTATCCTACCACATTCTTCACTAAAGCCGATATTGGAAGTTTATTTGAAGCATTGCTGAAACTGCGATATCATAATGTGGAAGAAGTAGATTGGAGCATTCCTGCCAATGTGAGCAAAGCGATAGGTCGCGAGATTTTACGAGGTCGTGACATTCTCATGCAAGAGGGAGGTATCGACGCATGGCTCTGCAACACGCCGTTGCGTGGCATGGGAACCATGACAGGAGATATTCCTGAACTGAATTTGAGAATTGGTGCCTACGAGAATGAGATGGACGCGTATCTCGACATCAACAGCCGTGCCATCGCCAACACGCAAGTGCTTGTGGCTGGTACTACTGGTTCTGGAAAGACTAATCTGCTGGCGGTGCTCCTCAACCAAATCCGCTCTTGTTCGAGCGACAGTCATTATCCAGTGAATTTCTTGCTCTTTGACTACAAAGGCGAGTTCAGCGACCCCGAAAATGAGTCTTGGCTCGAGAAATTTGATACTGACAGCAAGGCAATTCTTCGACCTGTAGAAAGACCACTGCCATTCACTCCTTTCACTGATTTTACAGGAAAACCCATCAATGAGGTGAACATGTATGCCACCACTTTATCGAGTGCTTTGAGGGCAATAGCCCCAACCACCATCAGTGCCAAGATGGAGGAGCGTCTTGCAGTGGCAATTATAAATGCTTATAAGAAAAAGAACTTTAAACCTATATCATTCAAGGAGATACTTCAATTCTATCTCGCTCCTCTGCCAGAAAACAGGAGGGATATTGATGACAGCGTGACGGCAACTCTCAACCAGCTGATTCGCGCCAATCTTTTCGAGGAAGAAGACCGCATAGACCTTATCAATGACTGCTATATCATTGATTTGGGGCGATTCCCTAAAGAGGAAATTCTTGCTAAGGCGATTGTTTATTTCGTTATCTCTAAGCTTAATAACATCTATGAGAACCTGCCCAAGCAAGCCATGAATGACGAGAGAGTGGAGTTGAGGCATTTCACAATTATTGATGAAGCACACTATATGCTTGGATTTGAAAACAAACCGCTGCAAAACCTTATCGCTGTGGGACGCAATAAGGGTATGAGCATAATTCTCGCCACTCAAAATATGGACAGCTTCAAAAGCAAGCATTTCGATTTCTATGCCAATGCGCAATATCCGTTAATAATGAAGCAGCAACAACAAAATGATGCAGTGATTCGTGACTTGTTCGGTGTCTCGGGAAATGCTTTGCAAGAAATCAAACAGGCTATCACCGGCTTGCAAAAGGGCGAACTCATCACAAGAGATGCGACTAATGCCGCTTTGGGAATTGGCAAAACATGGCAAAAGATTAAAGTAACTCATTTAATATAACTAAATTATGGAAGATTTGAAACAGGCTTACGCAGCGATTGAAATGCTCGAAAAATTGGGACTGCCAGTGAGCAAAGAGCAAAAAGACGCTGTAGAGAAAATGGAGAGGAAATGTCTCATGAATGAGGTGATTCCTCACATTCAACAAGAAATGCAAAATATGGTGGAAGGATTTCTAAACGAATTTTACATTTATGTCTCTTATAGTAAAGATAATGCGGTGAAACTCACACTTGTGGATCACAGTTCTACCAAAGAAGAAGATTTTACTAAGTCAACATCGAGCAAGATAAGAAAATTCATTATTAGAGTAGTTTTTCCTGATGGCAGATCCATCTGCCACAAACAAGTGCTTAATACACTTATTGACGTGGTTGAATTTGCTGGGCCCGAGAACGTAATGAATTTAGAGATTCCAAGTGTGACTGGTAATTTAATCTCAACAGAGATAGTGGATCATCCTGTTTACTCTCGTTCTCAGAAAAGATTATCTACTGGACATTATATTCAAACTAATTCAGGAACCGATAGAAAATTTGCTCAAATCAACACAATCAACAAACAGCTCAATTTAGGCTTGCAAGTCGAGAAGGTTTTAATCGACAAACCGGAGTATTAATCTTTTGTGGATTATTTTCTCTTCCGCAAGAGGAGCTATTATATAGAAGTGTTTTAAGCGACATTATCATGCCGCTAGTATTTTATTTTGTGCGGGTGCGTTATCTTTTAAAAACCATTAACGAAAACACAAATAAGAAGATGCTATAAACCTACTCAAATCATTAAACTTTGTTAAAGCATTAAACTTTTTTGCATTAAATTCCATCACACTGGAGAATGTTTTGTAATTTTGCAAGCTTAAACTCTACATATCAGGTATGAGACAATTAAAAATCACAAAATCCATCACCAACCGCGAGAGTGCGTCGCTCGACAAGTACTTGCAAGAGATAGGCCGCAAAGACCTTATCACCGTCGATGAGGAAGTGGAGCTTGCTCAGCGCATCAAGCAAGGCGACCAGGCAGCACTCGACAAATTGGTGAGCGCGAACCTGCGTTTCGTAGTTTCGGTGGCAAAGCAGTACCAGAACCAAGGATTGAGTCTTCCCGACTTAATCGATGAGGGTAATTTAGGCCTGATTAAGGCAGCCCAGAAATTTGACGAGACACGTGGTTTCAAGTTCATCTCTTATGCAGTTTGGTGGATTCGACAGTCAATTCTTCAAGCTCTCGCTGAGCAGTCGCGCATCGTTAGACTCCCACTCAACCAGGTGGGGTCAATCAACAAGATCAGCAAGGCGCAGTCGAGATTTGAGCAGGAGCACGAGCGCCGTCCGTCGGCCGCCGAGCTCGCCGAGCAGCTCGATGTGCCTGTTGACAAGATTTCGGACGCGCTCAAGGTGAGCGGACGCCACGTGTCGGTTGACGCACCCTTCGTTGATGGCGAGGACAATAGCCTGCTCGACGTGCTGCCCAACGAGGATTCCCCAATGGCTGACCAGTCGTTGAACCAGGAGTCACTCTCTAAGGAGGTGAACCGAGCACTCGACCAACTCAACCCCCGCGAACGCGACATCCTCAAGATGTTCTTCGGTATCGGTTGCCAAGAGATGACACTTGAGGAGATTGGTTCGAAATTCGACCTTACTCGCGAAAGAGTGAGACAAATCAAAGAGAAGGCGATACGCCGACTCAAAGGACAGAAGAGCAAGCTGCTCAAGTCCTATCTGGGCTAATAGCCCACACACCAACGGCTTGCACAAAGCCGTATTTCTCAAAAAAAGAAACAAGAACAAATAGATGTTCACGCAAGTAAAGGGAGCGAGATTTTCATCCGCTCCCTTTTTTTCATCAATCTGATGTCAAATCACCACAGCAGTGCCACTGATGATTAACGCCCATAACTACAACACGCTCCATGGTCTAATGGTCAAAATTTAGGATAAAAAAGACTTAAGATTGTTCTAATGGTCAAAATTTAGGATGCTTACAATCTGTAAGCAGAACTAATATTATGAAAAACACCGAGGGGAGCGCCTAGCGGCAAGGGGGCGAGCAGCCCCCGACGAGCGTCAGTAGCAATGCCTTGAGATGTATTCGTCAAGGAACTTGATTCTGTTCGCTCTGCTGATTCCGCTATGCACTCTGAGCTTGGATTTAATGTCGGTGAATGTTCCCTCAATGGAGTTGTTTGTGTTCGGTATTCCGAGCTCCGGCCTATCGTAAAAAGTCCACAGATACGGCATGTTGCGTTTGAGGCTCAGGTATGCGCTGCGCAGTCGCCTGTGGGTGTATCGCTTCTTGCCTGTGGCTTTGTCTATGCTGCGCTCAGCAAGGAAATCCCCCCATCGCTCATGCCACTGGTTGAAGGCTCCTATGAAGCTCTCCTTGTCAGTGCAGGTCATGGTCTTTGACAGCTCAAGCAACTCTATCGACGCTTCAAGTTCCGGCTTTGACGTGAGGTAAGTGCGCACTATGCGCTGCTGATGGAACTGGCACATCTGGACAGGTATGGGATATAGAGCCTTGAACAGTCCTTTCATCCCGTCACAGACCGCGCCATAGATCCTGAAACCGTGCGAGCGGAGCCAGTCTATGCCTTCCATGTAGTCGGCGATGGTCTCATGGCGGACGTACTTGCGCCAGAGTATCTTGTTGCGAAGGGCGTCCTTTATCACCATCAGACCGAAGCTCCTGCCCCAGTAGGTCGTGTCAAGAAGGACTGTCACATCCTTGTCCTTGGATATGACGTGAACATGGCGCATGTTACGCAGACATCGCTGTATCGTGCTTACACTTTTTAAGTACTTTGAGGACAGCTCCTCAAGAGTCATCTTGTGGACTACATAATCCTCTATTACCTTGTTGTGGTCCAGGCGGTTGCCGCCGACAAATTGACGCCTACATGCGTTGCATTTCCATAGTTGCTTGGCATTCACTCTTACATTGCGAACGACGTTTTCAGAGCCACAGAAAAAGCATTTTTTGCATACCTAAACTTATAAATGCCGCAAATATAAGTAATAATGGGCGTTTTCAAAGATTTTATCCTAAAAAATGACCATTAGGCCTAAAATAGTTTTTCTTGCCTCTCTAGTCTCCCAAATCGCGGCAGGTTTATAATTAGGTATCAAAAAGATAGCGTGGAGACTTGTCTGGTTATTCTCCACGAGGCTTTCGGCTGACCTACCACAGAAATAAACAGTATCCCCCACGCCATGCCAATATACTGTCCCCGCC
>ERZ842401.2489-NODE-2489-length-24612-cov-8.464022_pt1 | contig 24612 bp, 22 predicted proteins | sample MGYA00521270_ERZ842401 | MGnify/ENA primary metagenome ERZ842401 (study PRJEB31892, sample SAMEA3878208) | bioreactor metagenome | biome: Moose rumen | place: Sweden | collected 2011-10 | study: EMG produced TPA metagenomics assembly of the PRJEB12797 data set... | reverse complement strand
TGATTGGACAGTCGGCAATGACCCTGTCGAAGAAGAAGAGATTATCGGATTGTGACATTAAATCCCCTCAGCCTAGCTGGATGGGAGCCGTATAAGAAATCCCGCCATTTTTTATGGCGGGATTTTTATTTAACTATCCACTATAGCAATTTTCTGAACAATAAGCGCCAGTAATTATTTGTTTTTTTTAGGATAAATTTAGCAATACTTATCTGTTTTATTATTCAGCTTATCGACAATCATTTGATAAAATACATCGCCGGAGGCTTTTTCTTCAGCCTCTTTTTTGGTTATCTCATCAGCTTTTAAAACTTTGCCGGTCAAAAGCTTAATCACACCTTGCGCCACATCAGCTACGCCAGATGCAACATAATAACTATCCTTGACCGCCATATTTTTATCCAACAATTTTATCATACCGAAATCGGTAGCAAAAATACTCGGCGCCCGCTCAGAGAGAATGGTAATATCACCGCCGACTGCGGGAATAACTACCCCGTCAGCTTCCAATTCCAGACCGGAGGAGCCGAGTATTTCAATCATTAACTTTACTTTATCAGCCATCAGATGTATTTCCTTTTCTCTTAAGCCGCTTTTTTCATACTTTCAGCTTTTTTCAACACATCTTCTATAGTGCCAACCATATAGAAAGCCTGTTCGGGGATATCATCATATTTGCCTTCCAATATTCCCTTAAAGCCTTTAATGGTGTCTTCCAATTTAACAAATACACCGGGTGTTCCGGTGAATACTTCCGCTACGTGGAACGGTTGTGACAAAAATCTTTGAATCTTGCGAGCTCTTGACACTGTCAAGCGATCATCATCAGACAGCTCATCCATACCCAAAATGGCAATAATATCCTGCAATGATTTATATTTTTGCAAAACTTCTTGTACACCACGGGCAACTTGATAATGTTCCTCACCAACAACCGCCGGATCCAAAATACGGCTGGTCGAATCAAGAGGATCTACGGCCGGATAAATACCTAACTCAGCAATTTGACGTGACAACACGGTTGTGGCATCAAGGTGAGCAAAGGTTGTGGCCGGAGCCGGATCGGTCAAGTCATCAGCCGGAACATAAACCGCCTGCACCGACGTAATAGACCCGTTTTTGGTTGAAGTAATGCGCTCTTGCATCGCACCCATATCCGTGCCCAATGTCGGTTGATACCCCACGGCCGAAGGAATACGTCCCAACAAAGCCGAAACTTCAGAACCTGCTTGGGTAAAACGGAAGATGTTATCAACGAAGAACAACACGTCTTGGTGAGCTTCATCACGGAAATATTCGGCTTGAGTCAAACCGGTTAATGCTACACGAGCACGAGCTCCAGGGGGCTCATTCATTTGACCGTATACCAATACGGTTTTGGACTTATCACCTTTGAGGTCAATAACTCCGGATTCAATCATCTCGTTATAAAGGTCATTACCCTCACGAGTGCGCTCACCGACACCGGCAAACACCGAATAACCACCGTGACCTTTAGCAATGTTGTTAATCAATTCCATAATCAGCACGGTTTTGCCGACACCAGCACCACCAAACAAACCAATTTTACCACCCTTGGCATAAGGCTCAAGCAAATCAATAACCTTAATACCGGTAGTCAAAACTTCCGTATCGGTGGATTGGTCAACAAAGGCTGGAGCCTCACGGTGAATCGGATAATAATGTTTTGACTTAACCTCACCGCGTCCGTCAACCGGCTCGCCGATAACGTTCACAATACGTCCCAACAATTCGGGGCCGACCGGAACTTCAATCGGACGATTGGTATTGACAACCTCTTGCCCTCTGACCAAACCGTCAGTAGCATCCATAGCAATACAACGAACTACACTTTCACCTAAGTGCTGAGCAACTTCCAATACCAATTTTTTGCCGTTGTTATCGCAAGTTAAAGCGGTTAAAATCGGCGGTAATTCGTCAAGGTTTTCAAACTTAACGTCAACAACCGCACCGGTAACTTGGGATATTTTGCCCATATTAGCGGCATCTTTTTTAGTGGTTTTAGCTTTGACCATATTCATTCACTCCTATAGGTTTACTCTATAAAGCCTCAGCGCCCGAGATAATTTCAATCAACTCGGTAGTAATTGCGCTTTGGCGTAAACGGTTATATTTCAAGGTTAATTTATCTATTATGTCTTTGGCATTGCGAGTGGCATTATCCATCGCCGTCATACGCGCTCCGTGCTCAGAAGTCTGCGAATTAACCAGACTGAAAAACATCGTGCCGGTAACAAAAAGCGGCATTATATTTTGTAACAAGGCTAATTTACCGCCTTCGTAACTGTAAAAAGCATTACCTGACATCGGTGAATAACGCTCGTCTTGTGTATCGATATCCAATGCCACCGGCAAAAACTGTTTAACTTTGATTTCACGATTGACCGCCGAATGAAAATGCGTGTATACAACTTCGCATATATCAAAATTTACTCCCAAACCGGAAAGCAACCGCTCAACCAATTTAGAATTCTCATTATAATCGGGGCCTTTGGCTGCAAAGCCTTCCCAAATCTCAATCTCAACACCGTTACAACGACGACGCAATGCTTCTCCGGCCTTTTTACCCAAGCTTAACACTTTAACTCTTTTGCCTAATGCGACCAATTCATTGATGCGTTGCAAGCTCTCTTTTAAGATATTGGTGTTATAGCTGCCGCACAACCCCTTATCCGATGAAAATATAACCAACAGATAATTTTCTTCTTTAGTCGGGGAAAGCATTACTTTGGGCATAGGATAAACAACATTCTTTTCTGCCTCTTCACGACGAATGGTTTTAATCAACCTACCGATAATTGTTTCCAAATCTTGACTGTAAGCCTTGGACTTGTTCAACATATCGGTTGAGCGTTTGAGGCGCGCCGCCGCCACCATCTTCATCGCAGAAGTAATCTTCCGCGTTGAAGTGATGGAGGAAATGCGTGTTCTAAGTTCCTTCAAACCTGCCATATTTTATGCTGCCTTTGCCATTGCGCCCAAGAAATCAGCGCTGAATTTTTCATAAAACTTGAGAAGTTTTTCTTCTAATTCCGGAGAAATTTTCTTCTCTTTAACAATCTCTGCTAAGATTTCGGGATGCGATGCCTTCAATGAAAGTAATGCTTTTTCTTCAAATTCGTGAACCTTATTTAAAGGCAATTTATCCAAAAATCCTTTAACGCCGGCAAAAATTGCTACAACCTCATCTTCGACCGCCATCGGTTTATACTGCGGCTGTTTGAGCATTTCGGTTAATCGGGCACCGCGCTCAAGCAAGTTTTTGGTTGACTGATCCAAATCGGAAGCAAACTGAGCAAAAGCCGCCATCTCACGATATTGTGCCAAATCCAATTTCATTGAACCGGAAACTTGTTTCATCGCTTTAATTTGCGCAGCCGAACCCACACGAGAAACAGAAATACCAACGTTAACCGCCGGACGCACACCTTGATAGAACAATGATGTTTCCAAGAAAATCTGCCCGTCAGTAATCGAAATAACATTGGTAGGAATGTAGGCCGACACGTCACCGGCTTGAGTTTCAATAACCGGCAAAGCGGTCAAAGAACCGGCACCCAGCTCATCATTCATTTTAGCGGCGCGTTCCAACAAACGTGAGTGTAAATAGAATACGTCACCAGGGTAAGCTTCACGTCCTGGCGGACGACGAATAAGCAAACTCATTTGACGATAAGCCGTGGCTTGCTTGGATAAATCATCATAAAAGATAACCGCGTGCATACCGTTATCACGAAAATATTCACCCATAGTGCATCCGGAATAAGGAGCGATATACTGCATCGGAGCCGAATCGGAGGCCGTAGCAGCAACCACAATGGTATAATCCATAGCGCCATAGTCCTTAAGGGTTTTAACCACTTGAGCTACAGTTGAACGTTTTTGACCAACCGCGACATAAACGCAGAACAACTTATCTTTATCCGATTTAGCCGCATCATTAATCTTTTTCTGATTGATAATGGTATCAACGATAATTGCGGTTTTACCGGTTTGACGGTCACCAATAATCAACTCACGCTGCCCGCGCCCGATCGGAATCAAAGAATCAACAATTTTAAGGCCCGTCTGTACCGGCTCGTGAACCGAGCGGCGAGCAATAATACCCGGAGCTTTAATATCCGAACGCCCGGTTTCTTTAGCCTTAATTGCGCCCAATCCGTCAATCGGCTCACCTAAAGCATCAACCACGCGTCCCAAAAGTTCTTTACCGACAGGAACGCTAACGATTGAGTGAGTGCGTTTAACCATATCGCCCTCTTTGATGGCTTTATCTTCACCAAAAATAACTACGCCGACATTGTCCGCTTCCAAGTTCATCGCCATACCTTTGACGCCACTGGAAAACTCCACCAGCTCACCGGCTTGAACTTCATCAAGCCCGTAAACTCGGGCGACACCATCACCGACAGATAAAACTTTGCCTACTTGAGCAATGTCAATCTTGTTCTCGAATCCGGCAATTTTGTCTTTAATTATTGAGGATATCTCAACAGCAGATACAGACATATTATTTACCTTTCATTACGTTTTCTAAACAATTTAATTTATGATCCAAACTGGCATCAACAAGATAAGTGCCGTATTGAATCCGCAATCCCCCCAAAATATTGGGATTGACGTGATAATCTAGCGCGACTTTAGAATTTAATCGGCGTTCCAAAACTTCTTGAAGTTTTTTGTCTTGCGAAGATGAAAGTTTTTTCACCGTTTCAACCGTCACTTCAACAATATGGTTATTTTGACAACATAAATGCGCAAAATCTTTCATCATTAATACCGCATCGCCAAGCTTACCGCTTTTGCCCATTAGTTCCAGACACTGCAATGTTTCTCTCTGCAACTTAGCTTTTTCGCCCAGAAGCGTTAAAACGGTTTTTTGTTCCTGCGGTGTCATCAAAGGAGAAGCTATTGCTTTAAGCAAATCAGCATCAACTTTGAGTATATCACGCAAAGTATCCACATCTTTGCGTACCTCTTGCAGATGTCCACCCTCTTTAGCCGCAGCGTATAAAGCGTCAGAATATATGCAAGCTGTTTTTTCTTTTGAACTTTTTTTCAATTTTTTAACCCAATAAATAAAACTTTTGCTTATTTGTAACGCAATATAATTTACATAACAATCGGTTTATTTTTTATTAACAACATATTTTTTATTTAATAAAATGAATAAGGATCAATATCAATTTCCACTTTGATTGAGGAAGGTAATCGTGTACGCTGCAGCCATTTTGCCATAACATCTTGAATTTTTATATTTTTTTGTGTTTTAAGCAACAAACGATAACGATAACGTCCTCGCAACATAAAAATCGGCGCCGGTGCCGGTCCCAAAGTCATAACCCCATTACCGTTAAAAGCGGTTTTGCCTAAAGTTATTGCCGCATTTTCAGCATCATTTTTATGAGCCGAGGATACGATTACCGCAGCTAACCTGCCATAGGGAGGCATTCCGGTGTGTTCGCGCATTTTTTTCTCTAAGGCATAAAACTCATCGCGGTTATTGTTAACCAGTGCTTGCAAAACCGCATTCTCGGGATGTAAAGTCTGAATATAAACCTCACCTTTTTTATCGCCGCGTCCGGCACGACCGGCAACCTGTGATAATAATTGATACGTGCGCTCGGCTGCACGCAAATCACTCCCCATTAAGCCTAAATCGGCATCGACAATCCCCACAAAAGTCAATTCGGGAAAATGATGCCCTTTGGCTAATATCTGTGTGCCAACCAAAATGTCGATTTTATGTTCTTCCATTGCTTTAATAACTGTTTGTACTTCCTTGAAATTATTCACAAAATCTGAAGACAACACTTTTATTCTTGCTTCGGGTAAGCGGTATTTTACCTCCTCGGCAACACGCTCAACTCCCGGACCGCACGCCACTAATCCGTCAGCAGAATGACAATCGGGGCAACAAGAAGGTATCTCGGTAGTATAACCGCAATGATGACAAATAAGTTTGCCGACACGCAAATGCTCAGTGAGCCAAGCGCTGCAATTAGGGCACTGAATTTTGAAACCGCAATCGCGACAAATCATTAAAGGAGCATAACCACGACGATTTAAAAACAGTACACTCTGCTCGCCTTTGGCTAAATTACTTTTGAGTTTATCACAAATAATCGGCGACAACCACGAAGTTCCCCAACTGCCCTTAACCGGCTTATCTTTCTTTAAATCAACTATCATCATCTCGGGCAACTCAGCTGCGGCATAACGCGAGGTTAATTTAACTTCATCATACTTTCCCGAATCTACATTACAAATAGTTTCCAAATCCGGAGTGGCGGTTGATAAAATAAGATGCAATTTTTCAAACTTAGCTCGCGCCACAGCCATATCGCGTCCTTGATAATTAACAAAATCCTCCTGTTTAAACGAGGCGTCGTGACTTTCATCAACTACAATCAAACCTAAATCGGCAAAAGGCAAAAACAAAGCCGAGCGCGCCCCGATAACAATCTTAACCTCATTATTGATAACCGCTTTCCAATTATCAACCCGCTCTTTTGGGGTTAGAGCCGAATGCCATTCGCAAGGGCGCACGCCGAAACGTTTTTCAAAACGCCCCAACCACTGCGAAGTAAGCCCTATTTCCGGAACCAAAATCAGCACTTGCTTGCCTGCGGCAAAAGCCTTTTCCACAGCTTCAAAATAAACTTCCGTCTTACCCGAGCCGGTAACACCGTTAAGCAAAGTAACTCCGAAACCGCAACCGGTTTTGGCACACAAAAAAGCAGCCGCGGATTGTTGCTCTTGAGTTAAATCAACTTTTTGGAATCCGCAAAGCGGCGTGGCGTATTTTTTTTTAACTTCTACTTTAACTTCACGTAATATCCCAGCATCAATCATAGTTTTTATAACCGAATCCGACACCCCTGCTCCTAAAGCAATTTCGGCGCGCGCATAAGCGCCTTTTTTCAAAAATTCAATTACCCGCCAGCGCGCTGAGGAGTTTTTGAGTTTGGCTTCGCTTAATTTTTTACCGGATAATTCGTAAGTTTTGAGCATTTTGGGATCGCCGAACACTTGCTTGACACTCAAAGCCATTTTTAAGACCATCCCTAAAGGTGCCATATTATATTCGGCAACAAAGCTGATAAACTTGCGCATCGCTGCCGATATAGGCGGATAAGGCATTAGTTGAATAATTTTTTTAATTTTTTTAACATCAATCTGTGGTGTTGCATTAATCTGCCAAACGCAACCTACGATTATTTCTTTGCCAAACGGAACTTTAACCAACGCCCCGAGTGAAAGCTCGACATCGGCCTGATAGTCAAAAGTTTCATTAAACGGCAGAGGCAACAACACTTTTATAAACATTATATTCTCCTCCAAGCGGTTTAAGCATAGCAAGAGCTTTAATCTTTCTCAAACATCTTTGTTATTTACACACAAAAAAAGCGGCCTGTAAGCTTTAACACTTACAGACCGCCGAAACTTGAGCTCACAATAAATTATATCTTTCGACATTCTTTATCGGGACGCTGGAATTATCCCGATAATATTTGGCCAGTTCTTTGGACGCGGGCCACTTGCTCACATCAATAGAGGATATTATATAATCCTCGGTCTTTTCGGTGAATTTTCCGATAACATCGATGTAAATTTTCACCTTGTTTTCGTACTCTTTGCACCACAGCGCTCTTTGCGCCTCCGGAGACAGACTTTTGAATTTTTTTAAGTAATAACGAAAATCTTCGCCATCACAATACTTTATCATTGCTATCTCATTATCGACGCTGAACGGATATGAGCTCCAATCCATCAGATTGTTAACCTCCATTGAGGCCAACGAGCGATCGATTAAATCTTCATCGGAAGAAAATGTAGCTTCGACTACCCCTTGAGGAAGCGGATGAATATGCAGGTAACTCTTTATGTAATCTCCCAATCCATCTTCAACACCTCCCTTTTCCCGAGAGGTTTGAAAAGTACGCCAAATTTCTTGAGCGATGCGCGGCGGCACCTCGTGATATTTTATATACATTGATGTGTAAAGCCGCAAATCTTGCAAAACTTTATAATCCGGCACATCACTTTGACGTTCCCGCCAATAATAACGCCACATCATCAACAGCATTTGAATTGATAATTCGTGCTTCTTGATGTAGGGTGCTATCATTGCCGGATACTCTTGGAAAACTAAATTGAGAACATTATCCTCCAGAGGATACTTCTCAATATAAACAGCCAGAAAATTAGGCCGCTTTTCCAGTATGGTCCACAAGTACCCGTGCAACTCACGTGAAAATTCAATCACATCCAGGTTATCAAGGATAACCTTGTCTTGACCGTGCTGAATACGCTTAATCAAAGACTTTTGAAATGCCGACGGTAATACCACCTTCGAAAGCGGCAAGTTCATATCCATCTTCTGTTGCTCTTTTTTGAGAGAGTGGAAGAAAAACTCAATTTCTCTCTCATAGGCTAAAGATGATACACCTTCAGGTTGTTCTGTCAGCCTTTCAACAATTTTTTGAGGCAACTCATTACCTTTCAAGAAACTCTCGACAGCAGAAGAAATTTCTCTTAAAAATTCTTGATGTTTCATAATAATGTAAGTTTTAAAATTGTACAAATAATTATATTTTCCTAGGTTGTAAGAATATGATTTAAACTAAATTTTGTCAATATTTTTTTAAACTTTTCGTATTATAATAAAATCTATGACTAATGAAATAAAATATAATGTTGACGCTGAAGTCAAAAAGATAATTGCGGATTGGCTTTTTTTATTGCAAAAAGTAAAAGGCTACTCGCAACATACTATTAGTTCATACAGCCTTGATTTAAAAATATTTTTTGATTTTTTGGCAAAAACATTACGACATCCGCCGCATTTGAATGATTTGCAAGAGATTGACGCTTATATTTTTCGGAGTTTTTTAAGCCAAAGAAGACTAAAGCATATTACCAAAAGCTCGACGGCTCGCGAGATGTCGGCATTGCGCAGTTTTTTTAAATATTTGGTGAAGAAAAAAATTATTACCAACACTGCAATTGCCGTTATATCAAGCCCGAAAAAGGATAAAGTTTTACCCAAAGCCTTAAATGCAACCGATGCTTTTGATGTATTAGATAAAGCGGTTAGTGATGAAAACAACTGGCAACAGTTGCGTGATGTGGCGATTTTCACATTGCTTTACGGCAGCGGTTTGCGGATTTCCGAAGCCTTAAACTTAAATGATGGAGATATTGGCGAAAATAATTTTTTAGTAATTAAGGGCAAAGGTAACAAAGAGCGTGTAGTTCCGCTTTTAGATATCAGCAAAAATAAAATCGCCGATTATAAAAAAGCCTGTCCTTATAATATTAAAAAAGGTGAAGCATTGTTTTTAGGTGCAAGAGGTGAAAGGCTGTTAGCGCGAATCGTTCAGCGCAACTTAGCAAAATTGCGCTATATTTTGCAACTTCCCGACACCCTCACCCCGCACGCTTTACGCCATTCATTTGCCACTCAATTATTGCAAAAAGGAGTTGATTTGCGGGCTATACAAGAACTTTTGGGGCACGAAAGCCTATCAACCACGCAACGCTATACCGAGGTGGAAATAAGTCATTTGACGAATGAATATCAAAAAGCCAAATTGTTAAAGAAATAACGGCAATCGGCAGGTTGCCACGACGCTGACGAGCTTCGCTTTTGAAATATTCTTGTTGTTTTTAACACTAAAATAATGCCTGTAATTGCTTACAGGCATTATTTGTTTCAGCTCCTATCGGTAATACTACCAACCGGTACCATAATAGTAAACACAGCGAACCTTATTTGAACCGCTGCGTTCAGCTAAAGCAGTTTCCGGTGAAGAAGTGTTCGCCATTTTTACCTTGTAAGCTTGATTGCAAACAGCATCATTACCAGCAATATTGCAGCCTTGTGTTGATGACCACATATAGTCGTTTGCACTCATAGCCGTTCCGCTGGCCGCGGTCAGACCGGAATTTACAGCATCAAATTGAGCTGCGATATTCCTCAAATCGCCGGCCGTGGGCAAGAAATACTTACCTGTTTTTGAGGCACAATATTGAGCTGCCGGTGTATAAATAGTATAGCTGTTGCCGCCTAAGCTCAAACTTTGCCCGTTTAATGCCGCAATTTTTTGCGTATTCATAGAGCCTAACTTGGAACTGATGGTTGTAGCCGTTGTTTCATTTCTGCCGACATTTTTCAACAAAATACCTTTTAAGCAATAATTTGTTGTAGAGCCGTTAACCCGTTTGGCACAGGTTGCCGCAGCATAAGATACACTATCAGAACAACCCGTCGTCGTTTGGTTGGTCTTGGTGCAGCCGTTACAAGTGCAACTTGAGCTGTTCGAGGCACAATCCCAGTTCTTGGTAGTGCAAGTACGCGTTGTGGTTTTAACCCGTGACCAAGTCGGTCCTTTGGAAGTATCAGTTTCCGTAGTATTACTTGACGTTATAGTGGTTTCGTTAGCACTACATCCGGTCAAAGAACAAGTGCTTGAACCGCCGCCTGTGTTACTGCCACCACCGCTTGAACCGCCGCCTGTGTTACTGCCACCACCGCTTGATATGCATTTATATTTAGGGCTACCATTACACGAACAAGTCACCGATCCATTAGTACAACTACTGGGCGAAGAAAGATGATATCCGGGACAGACTGTCGCGCAATTGTCGTTATTGTTGTTGTTATTACCGGTACCGCTACTACCACATCCTCCTCGGCAGTACATTGTTGTTCCATCAATACACGGACTTTCACAAGTTTTTCCTTGTTGTGAACAAACGGAATATAGTGTTCCGGTACAAGTTTCGCCAGTTCCGCCACCAGAACCACCATTATGACTACCAGCATTATGACAAGTAGATTCGCAGTGACAAAGACAACCAGAACCAGTTTCACCGTCACCTATACAAACTTTCTTGAAACAGTTCTGGGGAGTGGGACATATCAGTTGATTACTAGCTTGCACACAACTCGAATTGTAGCCACTTTGTATAAATTCAACTGTTCCACCACCTACACCTTCACCAAGCTCACCAACACCATTACCATTACCAGGATTATTACCATTAACCGTGGCTTTGGCTGTGCTGATCATTGAACCATTAAATATGTTCAGCAATTCTTTGAACATATAGGCGCTGCCACCGGTTGAAGAATAACTTCCTTCAACTGTTGAAGGAATGGTTTCATTAGCATTGTAAGGATTATTAACAGATTGCGAACTGTAATTACCACCGGTCATCCAAGCCTTTGAAACTTCGGTTAAATCAACTGCCAATTTATTAACCGGATCATAAACCACAGCTTTGGCAGTTAATCCGGACGGGGCGATATTATCGGCATAGCAATTGCCATCCGAGAAAAGAATGCTTCCGACCGCACATGAGCCGGTTGCGGCACAAGATGCATATTTATTGCCGCCATCAATCGTACACGCCGTACCAATACCGGTATTATTTTCACAGGTTACATAATTACTCGGGCAAGAACAAGTATACCTCGTTACTCCGTTATACTCACAGCTGTTGCCGACCACGCCGCCGGCAGTCTCACAATCAGTGCTTGAAGTATAGGGATAATTAGTTTGGTTACAATTGGTATGACAATTTCTATAACAGGTAGTTCCTTTGTATGGAAAGGCATTACAAGTAAATCCTTCAGGCTCTTCATTATAATAACCATTAACGGTACAATCCCACGCTTGACCTCTGGAACCTTTGCCCAAACCTTCGTAATCTTCCACCGGCGTAATCTTAGCATAAACTGCTCCGGCTATACCAAGAACGGCTAATGTCCCTATGGTCGTCCAATAATATTTAGCCATTTTTTCTCCTTCCTTGATTGATAATTGTAATAAAAAACATTTCACGGAAGGTATTGTACTATAATCGACTGTAAAATCAATCAAAAAAAGTATAATGATAACAAAAAAAGCTCCACACCTAAGTGGAGCTCTTTAAAGATTTTAATTTTCTTTATTCGGCAAACGGTATTGTTGAGCCGTTATACCTTGCATTAACCGCGCGGAAAGCATTGACAAAACGCGGCGGGATTTTTTCATCCCACTCTTTTTCCTTGCGGCAGCCGCCAAGGCATCCTTTAGTGGAGCACCAAATGCCGCTTAAGCAGACATTAATCAGCTGCCACATTGCACGCCCGTCAAATTCGTCCACCATTTGGTAGACCTTAACCAGACGCACTTTCTCGCCGTTGATTTTGATGGTTTCGGCGTGGAATATGTAATCCTTAACCTTTATGGGGATAAGAGCACATTTTCCATCTCGGTTTTGCGGTATTACGTAGGCGGTCTTTTTACGACCTAAGCCATTCGTAATCACCGTCGCCACACCGTCTTCTTTGCCGTCCCATATCACAGCGTCGTCTTCCTTGCGCTCGTGAAGCAACTCAAACGGAAAACAACAACCGATAGTCTCGAGATTGTTGAGCCAGTTTTGAATCACTTTACGCTCTTTTAGGAGCAAACGCTGTTCTCTTCGCTCTTCGGCGAGAGCAGATTCCGCTCTTCCCTGCATCATCTTTTGAACGTAATCGGGAAGATAGCCTTTCGGCGAGATTTCTGTTAAAAAATTATCCATTTTTATAATTATTAATTAATACTTACTTTAACTGTTCATATTATGCCACTTTTTGCCCACTTATGCAATCATTTTAAAGCAAAAATTGACAAGAAATTCTTTTTTTATCTCCTTGCACCGGTAAAACCGACAATAGAACCGATATAACCGACAAATCCGGATAAAACCCCTTTCTTTTTAGGCTCTAAGGCTTTGAGAATTTTAGCCCCGCATCCGCGTGCTTTGGCCACCTCATAGGGGTTGTCACAATCAACTTCCAATCTGCCGATATTAATCCCTAAAACATTACGCGAATAAGGTAATTTGCTCAAAGGAATGGAATTGTTGCCGTAAAATAACGTAACTTTAGCCTCTACGGAAGAAAAATCCAAATGTTCGGCTGACGGCGGAATACGCAGGGTTTCCACGTGATAAATACCGTTTTCATCAGCCTTGGCTCCATAATTATTGTGCAACATATAGGATTCTATGGTCAGCGGCTTCAAATCAGTTTTAATGCCTTTATAGGTTTTGGGCAGGTTTTGATAACGACGCACCATACTATTGGATATTACTGCCGAGGTTGCGATTACATCGCTCCAATCCCAATAAGGATTGCACTGCTCATTAATCGGCAATACCCCTTTAATATAAATATACCCATCACCTGCAGGATGATGGGTATCAAGTTCAATCAACTTCTTTTTAGCCAAGTCAAAAATATACTCTTCTTTGGTGGCAAAGACCGACACAGATTTCTGAGATTGTTTAATCCCATCGTGTCGAATTGATGTGCCCAAACTGGGGCGTATTCGTTGAGGTTGTTTAGTCATGTAAATCACATTAACTGTTAAAACTGTGATGACAATAACATATTTTTTTGTCTAAATCAAGTAAAATTTATTTAACTTTTGTTAACCATTGATTTTGCTTGGTTACGAGCCAATTCGTCAACCCGTTCATTCTCTGTATGGCCGTTATGACCTTTTACCCATACCCACTTAACCTTGTGAATTTCCAACTGCGACTCGAGGAGTTGCCATAAATCGACATTTTTTACCGGAGTTTTTTTATTGGCGGTATGCCAATCATTTTTCTTCCAATTAGGCAGCCATTTAGTTACCCCGTCCAAACAATAACGACTATCAGTGCAGATGGTTACCCGACAAGGTACTTTTAAGGCTTTAAGCGCTTCAATTACCGCCGTGAGCTCCATACGATTGTTAGTAGTAAGCGCTTCCGCCCCGCTTAACTCTTTTTCTTTGTCTTGACAACGCAAAATTGCCCCCCACCCTCCGGGGCCGGGGTTGCCGAGACAGGCTCCGTCAGTAAAAATTTCTACCTCCGGCATCAGAATTCTCCCCTAAAAAAGTCTTGGAAAAACTCGTTCATTATCATATTGCAATCTTCATCGCCGCGAATTACTTTAGCCGTAAACGATCGCAAGCGATTTTTGGGAATGTAAATGCGAAAATTCTTCGGCATCGCTTGATTGGCGCCGATTACCCCCTCGAGCTGAAAATCATCTTCGGTATAAGGTGAAAGTATAATTTCACAAGTGCAAAATTTAATTGTTCCGCGCGGCGGCAGACGTAAGTCCGGACGGGTGATTATATTTAACTGCCCCTCAATGCCGGCAATCGATTCCATCTGATTATAATTGGAAAAACGCACTTTGTTATATTCACCGCCGTCAGAAATTACATTCACCGATAAAAACAATTCGCGAGCAATCACATTGGAATAATTTTCTCCTTGCAGTTCAAAACTTACTTTAACATACTGTTCGGGCGGATTATCAATGCTGTTGGGATATAAAATATCTTCATCCTGATTGGATAATGCCTCAATGCGCTGTGAAGCCACTTTTAATTCAATATTAGGTTGCGGATAACGCCCGAACATTCCCGAAATTACCGCATAAGGTGCCGGAACATTATTAGAGCCGGAGCGTATATAAATCGCCGGATTCGATGCCGTCATCAAAGGCGCAACATCACATTTGGGAATGTAGGTTGCAACATAACCATCGCCCTCATCATCAACACTGATGATATGATTGCGCACCTTGTTGTGACTGGGAATAGTGCAACCCGAAATAGCATTTTCTAACCAGCTTAAAAAACGATGCACGTTTCTCACCTTGACTTTAGCCTTGGCAACATCGCCGATTTCCACATCACGCGCGCATTCTACTCCCCAGATTACCACTCCGCCTTCGGAGTTACCGAATCCGGAAATGGCTTTGGCTAAGTTACGGCGGTCATCTTTGTGTAAAGTATTATAATTCTTGCCATCGGAAGCGGCTTGTTTAAAGTCAATAAACAATTCCTCGCTTTGGCGATTGATGATAAATTCATCTAAAGCATCTTCACCGAAATAAACCAGTTTTTGAAATATATCTTCCGCCCGTGACATTGTTTATCTCCTATAAGTTATGTTTACGCTAGGGCTTTTTGCAGCTCATCATATTCCATAAATTTATCATAAGCACCAAGAAGCGTGTATGTCGGAGCTCCTTGAAAAATGCGTTGCGCCGCATCAGTTATATCGGCAATAGTTACCGCATCATATTGCGCGGTTAATTCGGCAGTGGTGTAAGTACGTCCGTACATCAACTGTTGCCGTGCTAAAACTTCCGCAGTCGAAGAGGAACTTTCTAACCCCATTTTTAATCCGGCTTTAATTTGCGCCTGAGCGCGGGCAAACTCTTTTGGTGTTACCGGTTCATTACATATTTTTTTGATTTCATCAACCACCACCGGCATTAACTGCGGTAAATCCTTGGCTTCAGTACCGGCATAAATACCAAACAAACCGCTGTTGCTGTACATCGAATTAAAACTATAAACACTGTAAACCAACCCGCGTTTTTCACGTATCTCTTGAAACAGACGCGATGACATTCCGCCGCCTAATATCGTTGATAATACCACTTCGGCAAAATGCCCCTTATTATGATAAGAACTGCTTTGAAAACCTAAAATAACGTGACTTTGCTCAATATCGCGTTTTTGCGCCATAAATCCGCCTTTATAGACCTGTGCGTCTGCCTTAAACTTAACTTTAGCCTTATAATCACTCATACGTGAAGCCACCATATTAACAAAATCGTTATGAGTAATGTTACCAACCGCGCATACTGCCATATTTTCCGCGGCATAATTGGTATCAATATAAGAAAGCAAGTCCTCACGGGTAAATTTTTTGACCTTTTCTTGAGGACCTAAAATCGAACGCCCTAAAGCTTGATTTGGAAAAGCGGTTTCTTGAAAATAATCAAACACAATATCATCAGGAGTGTCATAAGTTTGCTTAATCTCTTGCACTACAACATCACGCTCTTTAACCAATTCTTCTTGCGGAAAAATCGAATTTTTCACCGAGTCGATTAAAACATCGGCGGCCAGTTCGGCATCCTCTTTCATCATCTTGGCAAAATAAGCCGTGCACTCGCGTGATGTATAAGCATTCGACTGCCCGCCGACATCTTCGATTTCCTCGCTTATTTGCAGAGCGGTGCGCGCATTGGTGCCCTTAAATGACATATGCTCCAAAAAATGCGATATGCCGTTGTTCGCCTCGGCTTCGCAGGCTGAACCGGTTTTTACCCATAATCCCAACGATACGGTTTCTAAAGCCGGTCGTTCTTGAGTGATAATTTTTAAGCCGTTATCTAAGGTTGATATTTCCGTCATCGTTTTTTCCTATTTTAATTTTGCTTTATATGCCGCGCGAACCGCCCTTTGAGCCGATAAAGCCGCCGTTTCCATACAACACGGATAGTCCTTCATCGTCCAATCACCGCAAATAAATACATTATCATATTTACTCAATGCGTTATCCGGTCTTAAGGCATTATTGGCATCATCTATTTTGATACCGGTATCGGTAAACACATTGACCTTATATGACGGGGTAAAACCCGAATTCACCCCGCGGATTTGAGCAATTTCGCTCCATATTTTTAATGCCAGCTTATCATAAGTCGAAAACTCTTGGCAATAGTCATATATAAAGGCTGTTATCAGATTGGGATTAACCACAATCCAATCGGCAATACCTCCTTGTAATCCGATAAAAGATGCCCCGTGGGGAAAAAAAATCGTCTGTGAAGTATAATAATTAACACTTAACGATGAAGTGCTTTGAAGCTTCGGTAAAGCCAAAAGTGCTGAAGTTTCAGCGTTATCCAGTGCTAAAATAACCCGATCATTTTTTCCCAGTTTTATCCGCCCTTGATTAAATAATAACCCATATACCCGACCTTTCATAACCTGCATTTTTTTTAACTCGCAATCATAGGTAATTACATCAGCAAACGGAGCCAATAAGTTAACAATTCGGGTATTAAGATTACCGCAGGTGGTATAAAATTTAGGCATCGTTTTTTTTGACGAAAAATAAAACCGCTGCAGACTGTTGCGCAATTTAGGACTTATATTCTCAATTGAACCGCGACATAAACTCTTGAGTAAAACTTCTTGATTTTCTTCCGGAGAAACAGATAAATTTACCTCCGGCATTTGAGCAAACAACACGGATTTATGCCACTCATCATCGTGAACAAACTGCCGCATAATCTTTTGCGAGCTTAGTATCATATGTGTGGCATTATCCAAATTCATCATCCAAGGCGGATAGTAATAACTGCTCAATTTACCGCCGATTTGCGATGAAGCTTCATATAGGGCAACTTTGACTTTGGGGTTATGCATCTTGAGAAATTTGGCGCACATCAACCCGCTTAACCCGCCGCCGATAATGTGATAAGTGGGTAAAACTTCCGTCATAGGGTTAATTTCCCCAATAGGCCTTACAGATGAGGCGGACTTTTGTGAAGCAACTAGGCTCGGGTTTGGGAGAAATTACTTCCCAGCCGCGTTTTTCCATTACATCAAAACAATATTTATACATATACACCATACTTTTGAGCCGCGCGGCAACTTTTTTATTTAACTGCGATATAAGCACAAAAGATTTGCTGAAAGCCTGAACTGCCGTTTGCGACAACTCACTGCGGGCAAGCGCTAAATTGTTATCTGCCAAAACCAAATAGGGGTTATGCTCTTTAATACCGGCATTTTCCAAACAGGAATAAGGCATATACAATTTGCCCGAACCGGCATTGTCTTTAACATCGCGCAAAACAACAGTGGTTTGCAAAGCTACCCCCAAACTGTGAGATAATTCGGTAATCAAGTTTTCATTATGACAACCCAAAATACGCAAAACCGATGAAATAAATGCGCCGCATTCATTATAACAATATATTTGGTAATCGTCCCATCCGAAATTAACCAAATCAGATTTAAGATATTGTTTTTTACTTTCAAGCAATGAAGCAAAATCACTTTTGAGCACACCATAAGGCTGTAGATTCCGCTTAATAGCTCTGCCGATTTCCGAATGCGGTACAACTTTTTCACCGGCAAAAATTCTTTCAATTTCTTTTTGCCAAGCTGATAAAAGTTCTAATTTTTCTTTTTTACTGCGCGGAGAAATTATAATGTCATTGAGATGATGCACATAGGCATAAACACTATACAAAGCCTGCCTTTTTTGATACGAAAACAGATGCAAACCTATAAAAAGCGCTTGATTAGAATTTTTTACCATTTTCTTGAGCATCTTAGTCATAGTTTTGTCCTAATTACAACCGACATACCTGTTATTATTTTATCGCAAATTGGTTAAATATTTTTTAATTAGTGCAAGTTATTTGCTGCAACCAAGGTTTAATATCTTCCCGTGCCCTGCGGCAATAAGCCTCTTTTCGCGCAGCACCTTTGAGATGTATTAATTTGCCTTTTGTCGTTCGGATAGCTTCCAGCGGTTTAAATGAACCGAAATTTACGTTCATCGGTTGATAATCATCGATATTGGTGGCATCGCGAAGATGGGCATAAACCGCACCGATGGCAGTAGTTGCCGGAGGAAAAGCCGTTTCTTTTCCTTTAAGCTCGGCATATTTAAACAAAGCGACTAAAAGACCGACGGCGGCGCTTTCGCAATATCCCTCACAACCGGTTATCTGTCCGGCAAAACTGATGTGCGGCAACGCTCGAAGCCGCAAATTATCATCAAGTAATACGGGAGATTTGATAAAAGTATTTTTATGAATACCACCCAATCTGGCAAATTCGGCATTTTGTAATCCGGGAATTTGCCTGAACACCCTCTCTTGCTCGCCGTATTTCATTTTGGTTTGAAAACCGACAATGTTACGTAAGGTATCTTCTTTATTATCCTGTCTTAATTGTACTACGGCATAAGGTTTTATATCAGGTTGGTGCGGATTGGTTAACCCCACCGGTTTCATCGGTCCGAAAAGCAGAGTATCATTGCCACGTTCGGCCATAACTTCAATAGGCAGACAACCATCAAAATATCCGACTTTTTCAAATTCGTGAAATTCAACTTTTTCGGCCGCTTTAAGCTCTGCGACAAAGTGATAATATTGTTCCTGATTAAGCGGGCAATTAATATAGTCGAATTTATCGCCTTTATCGTAACGCGACTGATACCAACATACCGACATATCAATACTGTCTTTGTAAACCACCGGAGCAATGGCATCAAAAAAATTCAAACATTTACCATCGGAGGCTTGAAGTATAGCTTCAATCAACTGAGGAGAAGTTAAAGGACCGGTCGCAATAATCGTCGATTCCGTTTCCGGCGGTAATGAAGTTACCTCACCATACTCAAAACTTATTAAAGGATGATGATGTAATTTATCATCAATATATGTGCCAAAAGCCTGTCTATCCACGGCTAAAGCTCCGCCGGCGGGAACACGGGTTTTATCGGCAGCCTCCATAATTAACGAGCCGCAATCGCGCATTTCTTGATGCAAAAGCCCGATAGCACTGCATAAAGCATCATCGGAACGCAAAGAATTGGAACAAACCAATTCGGCCGCCAATGACGTTTTATGCGCCGGTGAAGATTTCAGCGGACGCATTTCGCGAATAACCACACTGATACCACGGCTGGCAAGAGCATAAGCCGCTTCCGAACCGGCCAAGCCGGCACCGACAACATAAACCGGAGCATCCTTAACCATAAAAAAGCCTCAACAATTTAAAAATTTACGCTGTTATATCATTTTTATCGTAAAAGTAAATAAAAACTTCGTTCATAAGTCTGCTATTGTATTTGCCAAACGGCTTAAAAACATATAACATTATGCAGTAATGTTAAACTTGTGGTGAAATAGACTTGAAAAAGTTTAGTTATTGGTTGTTTTTGGTGGTAATTACCTTGGCTTTACCGGCTTTGGCCAGTGAAGACGGTGAAGATTACGAGTTTGACGATGTTCCGGATTTCAGCTTTGACAGTCAATTGAACGAAGACGGCGAACTTGCTGCGCAAGAAGTTGTACCTATGGGTAAAAATAATACCGGTGATGTTGCCGCTGACGATAATAACGAAGGAGAAAATATTTTTATTCCGGTGCGACCGAATATTAATACCGATTCTGCCGCGACTGACGATAAAGCCAAAACTTCGGTGAACAAAGGTGAAAGTTTAACCGACAAACTCAAGAGTGACAAGTCTACCCAAACGGGCAGTATGATTGAAGGTACGTGGATTGAAAAATTGACGGAGATTTCTCCCTCCAAGTTATTACAGAATTCCGATGCCTCCGATAAAAAAAGAAACGATGATTATCTTGATGATGAAACAGATGATGATAATGCTGACGTCAGTTTGGAAAAAATGGTGCGCAGTTATCGCGGAAAATCCAAAGGCGGGCGTTCCAATGCTTCGGTGTTTGATATTGCCGGTGTGATGTTGCGAATGAGTGTCGAACAAGTTGATTATATTATGCAAAATCGCGGATTTAAAAGAATAAACGCGAGATTTCAAATTCCCAATTTCATAAAGTGGCGCAATGAAGAAGGTTGTCGGGCCACCGGTGTGGTGGGATATGAGCGCACTCAATCCTGTGTCGTACAGAAAGCCAAAAAAGAAGGTTATGAGTATGTACAATATATTAAGTATGCCAAATTTGACACCAAAGAAACTATGGAAGTTTATTTTACCAGCACTTTCTCCGATAACAAATCTTATAAAATCGAATACCGCTCAACCATTGCCGGAATTACCGGTAATTCGCCTAAGGCCGTATATATTCGCAATTTAAAAATTTATGACTTTTGGCGTCGTATCAGCCGCAAATACGGCACTCCCGATGATAAAGAGCGTATAACTTGGGGATTGGGCGGAGATAAACCTTATTTGACGGCTAAAACCGGATTTTTGAAATTAGAGGATCCGATGTTTGTGGAAATGGATTATACCAGAATGTCGCGTGAAGATCAAAAATTTATTCACAGTGACTTTTACAACTTTTAGATAAAGGCGGAGCGAAAATATGAAAAACCTGACAGCCGAATTGATATGCACCAGAATAAGCCACGATATTATGGGAAGCATAGGAGCCATAGGTAATGCCACGGAACTATTAGAAGAAGGTGATATGGATTTTATTGACGATATTAAATCCATTTTAAATACCAGTTTCGAAAATTTATCCAAACGTATGAAATTTTTCCGCTTGGTTTTCGGGGTTGACAACAGTAATTTAACTGATGGGGCATTAGTCGAAAAGACGGCTTGTGAATACACTTCTACTTTGGGAAATAAAAATTATCCGATTGATTTGCATTGGGGAGAAATTACAACCGCGAATGTTAAACCGGCTCTTTTGGCTATGATGGTTATGGCGGATTTGATGTTGCGCGGCGGAAAGTTAAGTGTTACCCAAGATAAGCAAATTATTATTGCCGGCATCGCTAAAGACGCTAAAATATCTCCCGATAAATGGCAACATTTGCAAGATATTTTACAAGCAAAACTTTTATTTGACGCTAATATGGCACCTCTTGCCGCTTTGGTTGAAATAGCGGGAAATGATAATGTTCAATTAATTGAAAATAATGATATATATGGTTTAGCAATCAAAGTTACGGAATAAGAAAATGGATTGTATTATTGCTGATGATTCTAAAATTATGCGAATGCTTTTAAGCAAGATTGTGGAAAATCTTGGCTATAATGTCAATGAGGCCGAGAACGGTGATGATTTGTTGCGGCTTTATATGAACTTACAACCTGATTTAATTATCAGCGACTGGGATTTACCTTTATACGACGGCATTGACATCTTATATAAAATTCGCAGTGATAAAAAAATTAAACAACCGATTTTTATGTTCTGTGCTTATACCAAGGATATAAATATTATCGAGCAGGCTCTGGCGGCTCAAGCCGATGATTTTATTATGCGGCCTTTTGATGAAGATATTATTGCCGGCAAGTTAAAACTGGCGCAATTAAGGAGAGCGCATAATGCTTAGGAAAGATTTTGACTTTTTGCTTAACCTGTTAAGAGAAAATGCCGGATGGAGTTTCGATGAGGAACAGTATTTCATCATCGAAAAAAAGGTAGCAAATTTTATGCGCAGTCGTGATTACGGTTCAATTGATGATTTAATTGCCGAACTTAACACCGGCAAAAGGCCGCTGATTGAACAAGTAGTTGAAGCGTTGGCTTTTTCCGACAGCAGTTTCTTTCGTGATCCGGAGTTTTTTGCTTGCTTTGTCAAAACGGTTTTACCAAAACTCAAAGATAAATGCCGTGCACGCAAACAAATTGATATATGGTCACTGGGGTGCTCCACCGGACAGGAAGTATATTCTTTAGCAATGATTTTTGATAAAATGAAGAGTGAATTCGGCAATTGGCAAGTCAGCATATTGGGGTCGGATATGTCAGCGACCGCCTTAAATAAGGCTCAACGCGGCAGTTACAGTAATTTTGAAATTCAAACCGGCTTGAGTGCAAGAGATATATTGGATTACTTTGAACCGGTCAATGACGCTTGGCAGGCTAAGGAATTTTTGCGTAAAAAAGTAGAATTTCGCCGTTATAATATGCTTGATGAAGCAATTGTATCATCAAAATTTGAAGTGGTATTTTGCCGCAATGTTTTGCGTTATTTTGCTTCTGATCATCAAGATATGATTTTGCAACGTATCAGCCAAATTCAACCGCAGGGCGGATATTTATGTTTGGGCAAAGATGAGAGAATACCGGCGGTTGGCAAGTACTATTATTCCGCTGAGGGATGTCCCGATACTTATATTGCTATAGGAACCCAGAGCACGGCGGTTAATTCCGGTAATATATCAGTTTCGCATTCAGTTCCGGATAATCAAGTTATGCCCAGCTTTACGCGGCCGAAAAGTCTGTCATAAATCGTTAAATTTAAAAATCAAACAGCCCCGAACTTGTTCGGGGCTGTTTGAAAGGATATTCGTTAAAAATTAAACCAAGATGCCCAACTGTTGCCCGTATCACAGGTAGAAGTTAGGTAACCCGATGCAACATTACACCCGACAGGAGTAGCACAAGCTATTCTGCCGTATATGGTTGAACTACTGGCGACAGTTAATCTATGAACATCGTATGTGTACATAACATTCAAACCTGTACCCGTAGTACCACTGATAGAAGTGATAGAAGCTGCAGGCACCCCGCTGGCATCAAGTCCGGCATTGTTACAGGCGGTGCTGCCGCTGCCCAAACAAACTTGGGTATATCCGCTGGCACATATAACCTGACATCCGTTAGTTGCAAAATATGCTGTATTACCACCTCCGCTGTAGTTGGAAATACCACTGGCAATGTAAAGTTTATTATCGCTGAAACCGTTAGCGCAACCACCGCATTTATAACAATAACCTTTGGTAAAAGTATTGTTTTTATATTGATAAAATGAATCACCGAGGTCAATTGAAGTGCCGCCGGGGCATATATTGGTGGCCGAAGTAACAAAGCCGGAATAACTTGACGTACAGCTTGTAGCATATTTATAAGAACCACCGACCACCCACGGCAACCTTATTCCGCCATTGACAACATTGGCTCGAGGGGCTGTTACATTAGGACCGACTTTTGCCGTCTGGGTAAATAACGCGTCATCCGAAACATTTTCCATACACAACACGTACCGCGAAAGACGTCCGTCTATATAAGGCACTTGATAACCGGTAAAGTTACCGTTAATACCGGAGCCCGAAATTGCCGTATAATCAGCAACAATATTTATTTTGGCAAAATTAGTTCCGCTGCCTATACCGTCAGCACCGGAGGAATAGGTATATCCCGATGCATTAATCATACTTTTAATAGTGTTGCCATCGGCTGTGACAGATGTTAAAGAACTCACGCAGGTAGGAGCAGCCAGATGGCATTGAATTACCTCATTAGTGCTTTTATCAGTGTAACTCTCGAATAAAGCTCCCCAAATAAAATTACTACCGGCAGATGATGCCACAATTTTTCTGACAGTATATGTACGGTCAGGACAAGAACAATTTTGATAATATTGATTACTTACTTTGTTGTGATGGGAATCGCAATAAGTAACTGCTGTTATGGGATTGGGGCAATCCCTACTGGTATAATAACTGCTAACATCTAAAGCACTGCCGGAACTTGTACCGTTTGACGAAGGAGCAGTGTTAGCTGCTTGCGCGTGTCTTGTCCAACATTTTTTTAACTCTTCACCTCTGTAGGTAACTTCACCATATTTAGTGTAATAATAACAGGTGTTTTTATAAGCGTTGGGAAGTGTCGTTGATGCCGTTATAGTAACAAGATCCAATCCTTTATATACGCCATAGGCTTCACAACCGCCACCGCCACCGCTGGTATGATCGGTTCTTGGCCCTCTGGAAAAATTGCTATTAAAATCTTCAATACGTACAACTTTGGCTTGCGTAATTGGCGGCAACAGCACTATGCCGGCGAAAGCCACCATAACAGCTATTTGACTGATCCTCATAACTTTTCTCCTTATATGCGAAGAGCCATATTCACGCGCTGAGACCCTTCGAAGTGAACACCCTATTTTCTTTATTGTATCATTAATTTATAAAAAAAACAATAATTTTTTAGTAAATGTTACGACAAATTTAAAACGGAACAGCAAAAAGCGATAAAAATATCGTTAAAAC
>ERZ842401.2488-NODE-2488-length-24619-cov-99.684579_pt1 | contig 24619 bp, 26 predicted proteins | sample MGYA00521270_ERZ842401 | MGnify/ENA primary metagenome ERZ842401 (study PRJEB31892, sample SAMEA3878208) | bioreactor metagenome | biome: Moose rumen | place: Sweden | collected 2011-10 | study: EMG produced TPA metagenomics assembly of the PRJEB12797 data set... | reverse complement strand
ACAACAAGGACAAGAAGTACGACCTGATTCTGACCAAGCAGGGCGACAACATCCTCTATGCCAACAAGCGCTACGACATCACCAACGATGTCATCAACGGCCTGAACAAGCACTACAAGTCTACGCTGAAGGTAGAAGCAGAGAAAAAAGAAGAGAAGAAATAAGAATGATGAGAGTTTAGAGGAATGGATATCCAGAAGATTCTGAATAAGCTCCGCATTACCGAACTCAATGAAATGCAGCAACACGCCGCCGAAGCCCTGCTGGGCTCCGACGGTGATGTTGTTTTACTCTCCCCTACCGGATCGGGCAAGACGCTGGCCTATCTGCTCCCCTTGGTTCAGCTCGTCAGCGCTGATAGCGACGAGGTGCAAGCTCTCGTGGTGACTCCGGGTCGCGAGTTGGCGCTCCAGTCAGACACCGTGCTGAAGGACATGGGTTGCGGACTGCGCTCCATGTCCTGCTATGGCGGACGTCCTACGATGGACGAGCACCGTCAGCTGAAGGACGTCAAGCCCCATATCGTGTTTGGCACCCCAGGTCGTCTGAACGACCATTTGGACAAGCAGAACATATCGCCCTACGCCATCCGTTACCTCATCATCGACGAGTTCGACAAGTGTCTCGAGATGGGCTTCCAGGCCGAGATGCAGAAGCTGCTCAAGTCGCTGCCGGGATTGCAGCGTCGCGTCCTGCTCTCTGCCACCAATGCCGAGGAGATACCCCAATTCGTCAACATGTCGAAGAAGGGCACGCTCATCGACTTCCTGTCTGAAGAGCAGCAGACCTCTGAGCGCGTCACCCTGTACGAGGTGCACAGCCCTGAGAAGGACAAGCTGTCTACACTACGTCAGTTGCTGTTGGGCTTTGGCGACGAGAGCACCATCGTGTTCCTGAACTATCGCAATGCGGTGGAGCGTGTCAGCGACTATCTGAAGGAGGAAGGGTTCACCATCAGCAGTTTCCATGGCGGACTGGACCAGCGCCAGCGCGAAGACCAGCTCTACCGTTTCTCTAACGGCTCAGCCAACGTACTCGTAGCCACCGACTTAGCTTCGCGTGGCCTCGATATCCCCAACATCCAGAACATCATCCACTACCACCTGCCTGAGAGCCAGGAGGGCTATATCCATCGCGTGGGCCGTACTGCCCGTTGGGACGCCACAGGCCGCACCTTCTTCATCCTCAGCGCAGGCGAGGCCATCCCCTCCTACGTCGAAGGCGAAGCCGTCCCGTACGCTGAGGTGTTTCCTCAGCCTACGGAACCAGCCCTCCCCAAAATGGCCACCCTCTACCTCGGCAAGGGCAAGAAGGACAAGATATCCAAGGGCGACATCGTGGGATTCCTCTGCAAGAAGGGAGGTCTGACTACCGACGAGATTGGTCGCATCGACGTCAAGGACCGCTATGCCTACGTCGCCATCCGTCGCGAGAAACTGAAACAGGTGCTGCAACTGACGCAGGGCGAGAAAATCAAGGGCATCAAAACGGTGATTGAACCCGTGCGATGATTTTGCAACACCGACTTGACAAAAAGAAAGAAAAACCATCAAAATACTGAATTATTGCACGAATTATTTGCCCAATTCAAATAAAAAGTGTAACTTCGCAGCGTTTTAAACGAACAAGAACATATACACATTATTAAAATAACATCAAAATGAAGAAGTACAACTTTAACGCCGGTCCCTCGATGCTTCCCCGCGAAGTGATTGAGAAGACCGCTCAACAGTGTCTTGATTTCAATGGTTCTGGTCTCTCTCTGATGGAGATCAGCCACCGTGCTAAGGACTTCCAGCCCGTTGTCGACGAGGCTGTAGCACTCGTCAAGGAGTTGCTTTCCATTCCTGAGGGTTACTCTGTTATCTTCCTCGGTGGTGGTGCTTCTCTGGAGTTCTGTATGATTCCCTACAATTTCCTGATCAAGAAGGCTGCCTACCTGAACACTGGTGTTTGGGCTAAGAAAGCCATGAAGGAAGCTAAGTTGTTTGGTGAGGTAGTAGAGGTGGCTTCTTCAGCTGATGCCAACTATACCTTCATCCCCAAGGATTGGAGCGTTCCTGCCGACTGCGACTATCTGCACATCACCACCAACAACACCATCTACGGTACTGAAATCCGCAAGGATCTCGACGTTCCCGTTCGTCTGATTGCCGATATGTCGTCTGACATCTTCAGCCGTCCTATCGACGTCGCTAAGTACGATGCCATCTACGCCGGTGCTCAGAAGAACCTGGCCATGGCCGGTGTGACCATCGTCATCGTGAAGGACGACGCGCTGGGCCGTGCGCCTCGCGAGATTCCCACCATGCTCGACTATCGCACTCACGTCGACAAGGGCTCGATGTTCAACACACCTCCTGTAGTGCCCATCTACAGTGCTCTTGAGACCCTCCGCTGGATCAAGAAGAGCGGTGGCGTAGAGGCTATGGACAAACTGGCTCAGCAGCGCGCCGAGATTGTTTATGGCGAGATCGACCGCAACAAGATGTTCCGTGGTACTGCTAACGTTGAGGACCGTTCAGTAATGAACCTCTGCTTCGTGATGGCCGACGAGTACAAGGAGTTGGAGAAGGACTTCCTCGACTTCGCCGTTTCCAAGGGCATGGTTGGCGTGAAGGGTCACCGTTCAGTAGGTGGTTTCCGCGCTTCTTGCTACAACGCCCAGACCATCGAAGGCTGCAACGCCCTCGTAGCATGCATGAAGGAATTCGAGAGTAAACATTGAACATTGATCATTGAACATTGAACATTATGCGTGCTGACAATCAGATTCTGATAGACAGTAAGGCATTTGCTCTTAGAATTATTAAGCTATACAAGTTTTTAAAAGAAGAGCAGCAGGTCTATGTTTTGTCTAAGCAGATTCTGAGAAGTGGTACTAGCATTGGTGCCAATGTTCGAGAAAGTGTCAATGCTCAAAGTCGAATGGATTTTATTAATAAATTAAATATTGCTCTAAAGGAAGCAAACGAAACTGAATATTGGCTGGAGTTGCTCCATGAGTCGGATTATTTGGATGATAAGCAATTTGAATCTATGTACAATGATTGTGGCAAAATCGCAGCAACTCTGACCAAAATTATTAAAACGACTAAGGTTGTCGCAGAGAAATAATGGTCAATGGTCAATGTTCAATGTTCAATGAATAAAATGAAAGTATTAGTTGCAACAGAAAAACCTTTCGCAGCCGCTGCTGTTGAAGGCATTCGCAAGGAAGTAGAAGCAGCCGGCAATGAGCTGGTGCTGCTCGAGAAATATACTGAGAAGGCACAGCTCCTCGACGCAGTGAAGGACGCTGACGCGCTGATCATCCGCAGTGATAAGGTCGACGCTGAGGTACTCGACGCTGCTAAGCAGCTGAAGATTGTGGTTCGCGCAGGTGCTGGTTACGACAACATCGACCTCGCTGCTGCTACCGCCCACAACGTAGTCGCTGAGAACACCCCTGGCCAGAACGCCAATGCCGTAGCCGAGCTCGTGTTCGGTCTGCTCGTCATGGCCGTTCGTGGTTTCTACAATGGCAAGAGCGGCTCTGAGCTGCTCGGCAAGAAGCTGGGTATCCTCGCTTTCGGTAATGTAGGCCGCAACGTGGCTCGCATCGCCAAGGGCTTTGGCATGGAGGTTTACGCCTACGATGCTTTCTGCCCTGCAGAGGTGATCGAGAAGGCTGGTGTTCATGCCGTAGCCAATCAGGACGCCCTCTTCGAGACCTGCGACGTCGTATCACTCCACATCCCCGCTACTCCTGAGACCAAGCAGAGCATCAACTACGCCCTGGTTGGTAAGATGAAGAAGGGCGGCATTCTGGTGAACACCGCCCGCAAGGAGGTCATCAACGAGCCTGAACTGATCAAGCTGATGGCAGAGCGCGACGACCTGAAGTTCGTCACCGACATCATGCCCGATGCCAACGACGAGTTCCAGAAGTTCGAAGGCCGCTACTTCTCTACTCCTAAGAAGATGGGTGCTCAGACAGCCGAGGCCAACATCAACGCAGGTATCGCTGCTGCCAAGCAGATCAACGCCTTCTTCAAGGATGGCGACACCAAGTTCCAGGTGAACAAGTAATTCCCCGTATACGTCTAAAAAAAGAGAGCTGAGCATTCCCTTGCCCAGCTCTCTTTCTCTCTCTTCGTTACATACACGACGTCACTCCCAGCGTCGTTCCCAGTGCAGTCAGAATCGATATCAGAATCTGCACAATCAATTTCCAAGTTTCTTTTTTCATACTGTCTTACCCTGAAAAACGTTGAATCAAAAACAGCGTTTAAAGATGGACAAAACAGAAGAATCAACTTTGTTGGAATTACAGGAGCTTGCTCTGAAGCATAAAAGCTCTAAGAGGCAGAAGACATTAGAAGAAAAACAGATGATTGTAAAGGCTCATTTGTTAAATCATGTGCCTGTTTCTCAATTATCTAAAAATTTCGGTATCCATTCAGTAACAATTTGGAGATGGATTAATACCTTTGCAGACGGGAAAGTGCCAGAGAAGAAATCTCAGGCCATTTCCGATGTCAAACCAAATCCGCCTGCTATGCCGAAGAAGAAGCAAAACGTGGAGGAGAGTGCCGCCGATGAGCTGGCACGCCTCAGAGCAGAGAACAAGCGCCTGTCGGAAGCATTGAAGATGGCCGAGTGGATGAATCACGCCAAGGACGTGATGATCGACGAAGCCGAGAAAGCCTTCAACATCCCGATCAGAAAAAAATCTGGTGCCAAACAGTGAAGACGCTTGCCGCAGAGAAGGTCAAGGGCCAGTCCATGGGCCTTCTCTGCCGGCTGTTTGGCAAGAGCTGGCAGGCATACTACCGGCACAAGGAAACGTTAGGCAAGCAACGGCTTAAGGAAGAAATGGTTGTTCAATTTGTAAGGGATATACGACGCTTGGATCCAGGGATAGGCGGCCCCAAGCTGCATTACATGTACCGTGAGCGCTTCGGTGCCGACTACGAGTATATGGTTGGCCGAGACAAGATGGAGGCTATCATAGCCAAGCATCACCTGAACGTGAGGATTCCAAGGCGACGCCCGCGTACAACCGACTCCAGACACGGATTGCCCACATATCCAAATTTGGTAAAGGACATAATCCCTATACGCAAGAACCAGATATGGGTGACGGACATTACGTATATACCCATCTGGAACGCAGACGGAAGCTATACGTTCTGCTATCTCTCGATGATTACAGACTGCTATACAAAGGAAATCATCAGCTGGTACGTAGGTGAGACGATGGAGGCCTGGTGCAGCGTAGAGTGCCTTATGAAGGCTCTGGAGACGCTTGATACAGAGGAAATTAACAATCTTATCCACCACTCCGACAGAGGCATCCAGTACGTCAGTGCTGCATACACATCGCTGCTTGTCGATGCAGGTATTCAGATCAGTATGACGGAGAGCGGAGACCCCAAGGACAATGCAGTGGCCGAGCGCCAGAACAACACTGTCAAGAACGAGCTGCTCAAAGACATTAAATTCCACTCTATAGGCGAAGTAAGGAGGGCTATGGAAAAGGCTGTGACCTTCTACAATAACGAACGTCCACACATGTCGCTGAACAACATGACGCCACGTCAGGCAGCCTCATGCATGGGCAAGATACAGAAGAAATGGACCAGTTACAGAGAAAAGTATCTCGAAAATTTGGAAATATCAGAAGGAGCATGTACCTTTGCACCGCAAACCCTGAAAACGATTGAACGGCTTTCCGCGGAGCCGATTCAACAAAATCAAGGGTTACGAGAGAATTATTCAACTTCTGCCAGGGTTAGGAATGAGGTACCCTAAAAGGCATTCAACCTATGGCAGGGTTAAGGTAAAAACCATTCAACTTTTTTTAGGGAAGTACACACGCTATAACGCTGTTACACTATAACGCTATTACTTTTACTATCTGCGTTATATTCAAAAACAACATAGATATTATCTATATTATTATATATATTATAATATATATAATAATATAAAATAGTATTTCTCGCTAATTCATCATATTCGCAAATACTTAATGTAATAGTGTTATAGCGTTATAGCGTTATACTGTACTTGGAATGTTGAAATGAGAAAATCATAAACGGCAAATTCACCGTTATCATAATGACCAGCACCTTGTTTCGAGGTGCTGGTTTTCGCGTTTATAAAGGCCTATGCACAATAGGGTCGGTTCCGCTGTGCACTGGAATCAGCGTGCTGAATACGGAAAGCAAATTGTGTCGCAGGTTGCGACACAATTGCAAGACGAGTATGGCAGAAAAGGTTTTGAGACGCGAAACATTAGAAGAATGATGCAGTTTGCCAAAGAATTCCCAGACTTCCAAATTGTGTCACCACTGGTGTCAAAATTGTCTTGGACTCATTTCCTGATAGTTATGGCCTTGAAGGACGAGCTCCAACGAGAATTCTATTTGACTTTGGCTGCTACTGAACGATGGAGCAAAAGAACATTGCAAGCAAAAATCGACGGTATGCTTTTCGAGCGTACAGCCATCAGCGGCAAGCCCGAAGAGATCATCAAGAAAGAACTCTCTACGCTGCGCGATGATAATGTGATGTCGCCCGACCTCGTGTTCAAGAGCCCTTATTTTCTGGAGTTTACAGGGCTGAAAGGATTCTATAGCGAAAAGAGCCTTGAGGACTGCTTGGTGGCTCATTTGGAACAGTTCATCATAGAGTTGGGCAACGGCTTCAGCTTCGTAGCTCGTCAGAAGCGCATGATTATCGATGGTGAGGACTTTTATCTCGATCTACTGTTCTACCATCGTCGTTTGCACCGCCTGATAGCCATTGACCTAAAGAAGGGCCGATTCAAGGCTGAGTATAAAGGTCAGATGGAACTCTATCTGCGTTGGCTGGAGCAGAACGAAATGGAGCCAGGAGAAGAGTCACCCCTTGGATTGTTACTTTGCACAGAGGGTGGTGATGAACAGATTGAACTGCTGCAACTCGACAAAGCCGGCATCAAGGTAGCTCAATATATGACAGAGTTACCTCCTCGTGAAGTGCTGCAACGCCAGATTCAGAAGTCCCTGGAGATTGCTAAGGCCCGTTTCGAAAACTTGATAGAGGAAAAGTAAAAACGAAAAGAATATGGCAAAGCTGACCACCGAAGTGGAATCAGGGGGTCAGAACCAGTCACATCCAATTAATTTTTAATGAGTAATATAATCATGAAAACGACATGATCACGGGGTCGGTTCTACTGATCATGAGCTGATACTCGAAGTTCTTGGACGAGCCAAGCGAACAAATTCGAGTCCTCACATTCGATAAAAATCAAAAATCTTTTGGTTTTGCTCATTTAATTCCTGTCGTTTTTATCATAAAAGGCAACTATATTCCTCTCGTTTTTATAAAATTTTTACTCTTTATTCCTCTCGATTTTATCATTAATTTATATTAATTCCTTGTTTATTTCATAGAAAAACACTATCTTTGCATCCCAAAGGATGTGCAATATGTATATAAACAGAACTATAGACAGACTCCTTATGGAGTGGAAGAATAGCAGCAGCCTGAAACCGCTGTTGCTTCGAGGAGCACGTCAGGTGGGCAAGTCGTGGGCTGTAGAGCACTTGGCAGAGTCGTTCGACTACTTCATCGAAGTGAATTTCGAGAAGCGTCCTGATATGATAGAGGTGTTTGAGCGTGTACACGATGTGCATGATCTGGCCAACAATCTGAGCATGTTGTATAATACGCCCGTGGAGGCTGGGAAGACCCTGTTGTTTCTCGACGAGATTCAGGATTCGCCAGATGCTATCAAGAGTCTTTGGGCATTTAAGGAGGATTTTCCTGGGCTGCATGTGGTGGCAGCAGGTTCGTTGCTGGAGTTTGCCCTCAAGGATTTACCATCGTTTGGTGTAGGCAGAATCCGCTCATTGTTCGTTTACCCCTTCTCGTTTGATGAGTTCTTGATGGCTGAAGGCAAGGCTGCTTGGGTAAAAGCCAAGCAGGAGGCCAACTATCAGAAGCCATTGCTCACGCCGCTGTATAACGATTTGGTGCAGCACTACCGTACATTCCTGATGGTGGGTGGCATGCCGGCCAGCGTGGCTGCTTGGGTTTCTACGCACGACTACCGCAATTGTCAGACGGAGCTGGACGACATCCAGCTAACCTATTATGACGATTTTAAGAAATATGGCAAGAAGGTGGATACTACTTTGCTGAGAAATACGCTTCAAAGTGTTATCCTTCAGACTGGAAGCAAGTTTACCTATAGCAAGGTTGAGGGCGACAGTCGCGCTGAGGAGGTGAAGAAAGCATTGGGATTGCTGTGCGATGCTGGTGTCATCAAGCGTGTGAGCCATACGGCTGCTAACGGTCTGCCGTTGGGGGCAGAGGTGAACGACAAATTCCGTAAGTACATCTACTTGGATAGTGGTCTTATGCTGCGTATACTCGACATGGATCTGGGCGGAGCACGTCAGTTGACGGAAATGATACTGGCGGGAACAGCCGAGGATCTGGTGAACAAAGGCGGTCTGGCAGAGATGATGCTGGGATGGGAACTTATAAAATATAACAATCCTCGTTCTCAGCACGATCTGTATTACTGGGAGAACACGGCAGACGGCGCGAACTCTGAGGTGGACTATATCATAGCCCGCGACATGAAGGTGCTCCCCATAGAGTGTAAGGCTGGTGTCAGCGGCAAGATGAAGAGCCTCTATCTGTTTATGCGTCAGAAGCACCTCACAGAAGCGATACGCTGTTCGTTGGAGAACTTTGCTTTGTTGGAGAATCACGACAAGCAGGATGCTGATGCACTTCGCCACATCTGGATTACCCCTCTGTTTGCTGTTTCTAATTTGTGTGATAATGAAAGTAATAGATAAAAACGATATATGACAAGATTTACAATTTACACATACTTATTCAAACCCATCAACGAGCCGCAGGAGCCGGATATGTTTTCGCCTGAGGTTGCGAGCGCCAGTGAACTCACAGGGGTTCTCGATGAGTCCTAACTCACTCAGAGCCATCCCTACTGAGTCTAGAAGTACAGGAAGAAGCGATAATGCCTCTCTTTCTCCCCATCATAATGTCCAGTGCCTTGTTTCGAGGTGCTGGTTTTCGCGTTTATTAGTGCCTGTGTTTAGGCACTATTTATTAAATAATGTGTAAATCTGCGATAAATCGTTATATTCTCGAAAAGATTTCGTAACTTTGTAGCCATATTGATAAAGACTAATTATGAGTAGCATACAGGACATTCACGCTTTGGAAGAGCGCATTTTCGATATTGTTGACGGTTACGTCAAGGGTGATTACAACGAGAATGACGTTCTAGCTATATGCCATCGTTGTGGTAAAATTACCTTGAAGGCTGATGCTAAAGAAATGATCAAAGTTGGCAAAACCACTGAGTTGTATCCATTGAAGGACTTGGTTCGCACTGGTGATGACGGCAACACAGAGTCCGATTGTGACAAAATCTCCGATATTGCCAATAGTTGGATGTTTCTTGATTGAACTGAATAGATGAATGTAGTATCGTTCTTTGCAGGATGTGGAGGTCTTGATCTTGGTTTCGAAAAGGCAGGATATAATGTGGTTTGGGCTAATGAGTTCGAACCTAGCGTCCACGCAACTTATGAGAAGAATCATCCTGATACTTTTCTATGCAAAGAAGACATCAATACTGTTGACTCTAAAGATGTGCCAGATTGCGATGGCTTTATTGGTGGCCCTCCTTGTCAATCCTGGAGTGTCGCTGGAAAACAACAGGGATTGGATGATAAACGGGGACAGTTGTTCCTCACTTACATTGGCATGATAAGGGCAAAGATGCCAAAGTTCTTTGTGATTGAAAATGTCAAGGGTTTGTTGGATGAGATGTTCAAGGATGTATTTGATGATTTCCTTGCACGGCTGGATGAGATTGGCTACGATGTGAAATATCGACTCCTTGATGCTGTTGACTTTGAAGTCCCTCAAAACCGTGAACGTGTGTTTCTCATTGGTTTTCGCCACGACTTAGGCATTGATTACCAATTTCCTCAACCATCAGCAAATAAGCCGTTGACACTAAAGGATGCAATAGGCGACATAACAACGAGCCCTATCCCATGCGATGAGAATGGACAGATGACTGATAGCAACAGCTATTACTGCGGCAAGTTTGGCCCTCATTATTATCGAGGAAACCGCCGTCGCAATTGGTACAAGCCTTCGTTTACTATTCATGCAACGGGCTATAACATCCCCCTACACCCATCCTCGCCAAGCATGATTTATAATGCTCACGAAGATTGGTCGTTTATAAAAGAGAAGTACAAGGAGTACCGTAGGCTGACAGTTCGAGAGTGTGCCAGGATTCAGACATTCCCTGATACTTTTGAGATAGATTGCCCCAACATCGTTGATGCCTATAAAATGATTGGTAATGCCGTACCTGTAAGAATGGCAGAGATACTTGCCGTATCAATCAAGGAGACAATAGAAAAGGCTACTGCTGAACGAAAGCAAAAGCGAGGAGATATTAAACCTGACGATCGTGTGCTTGTTGGCTTCTACAAGGGCTATCCACATTGGAAGATTATCACCCAGCAAGGGTTCTACTATGTCAGAGCAGATGGTCGCGAGGGAGCAATGACTATTGAAGAGTTGCAGCCTTTGCCTAGATTGCTGCTCCTTCATTCTAATGAGCGCATGCAGTTGTATGAACTGACAGATATCGAGCCGCGCTATTATGGTAAGGATTACATTCAACGCTTAGGTTTTCAGCCATCTGGTGAAACGTACATTGGTGTTGGCTTTGACTCCTCATTCAAGTATAAGCTGAAAGAGGTTGGCATTGACAAGAACAAAACCATATTGAAAGAGCGCTTTGCGCCGTACATTACAACATTTGGAGAATTGATTGGTAAGAAATGAGAGCAAAAAAATATATAGCACAAAATTCAGATAACATCGCCCACTTGGAAGAGGTCAGCAAGGTTATGGCTGACCTCACCCCATTGAGACTGGATAAACAGGCAACTGACGAGTACTTTAATCATAGACTATCTGCTGATATTCGCCGTCGCGATTATCTTCTGAGGATGGAACTTTACGAGCAAGGCAATGCCATGCAGAAAGATAGGCCCGTCTTGGAGGAAATAACTGACGAATTGCCAGTAGAGATATCTGCTGAAGTGCGTGAGCAGTTGTTTCATGTAATAGCAGAGGATGAATCATTTGGTTATCTTTACTTCCTACTTGGTACTGAGCAGAACTCCAAACGCAAGCATAATCCTATAGACTGTCTGCCTGACGAGAGCAAAATTCACGATGCCATAGTACGTTATCGTGACGACTACCCCAAGGCCAATCTTGATGATTTTCTGAATGACGATCTAAACTATCAGCAATATGACCGCTTGACATCAGGCGGCTACATGGCTGATGAAGACCAGACTATGCTTCAGTATTTCAATAGTGCTTTCGAGATATACGACCAGTTACGTTTACACAAGCAAAGCGTATCAGGTGCTCGCAACTATCTGCGCACACTTCAATTCAAAGATGACAACCAGAAGTATTGGACTCTGGAATATGTTATAACGATGATTGACGAATACGAGCACGAAGATGACCAGTTGGCTCGTTGCAGAAAAGAAATCGAAAAGATTATCCTGCCCCTACAGCAAACCGTCGTTAAACAGGAAGACATGTTGTTGGAGAAAAGCAAGGTATATTTGAACTCACGCAAGGGTACAAAACTCGATTTGATTCGTATAATCAATGCCCTCTACGAACTTGGTTTCTTCACAGATGAAGCAGGCGGTAAGATACAGAAGAAGATAGTATTTTCTACTATTGGTAAGTCTCTCAACATTGACTTAACATCCTATGACAAGGATCTCTCGCGCTCGCTGTCTGATAGCACAGCGTTAGAAAAGCATTTGAAGATATTCAACGATATGTTAACGTGCATGACGAACGTTTTCAATAGCAAATAGTCTTTTTTCCTTGATAAAGTTCTTTATTCAGGGAATATTTGACTACTTTTGCAAGTAAAAGTAATAAGAAACTATCAGATAGAACTACGATATGCCGCTTAGATTCATAGATCTGTTTGCCGGATTAGGAGGTTTCCACTTCGCCCTAAGCGAGTTGGGGCATGAGTGCGTATTTGCCTCAGAACTGCGTGAAGATTTACGCAAACTCTATCACGTAAACTTTCCAGGCACTCACATAGAAGGTGATATTACAAAGATTAAACCCGAGGATATACCACCACACGACATCCTTTGTGCAGGTTTCCCATGTCAGCCATTTAGCCAAGCTGGTAAGCGGCAAGGCTTCAACGATGAGAAAGACAGGGGCAATCTATTTACATATATCTGCAAAATTTTGGAGTATCATCGTCCACGATATGTATTGCTTGAAAACGTGTCAAATTTGAAAGGGCACGATGGAGGCAACACTTGGCGCACTATTCACAGGATGCTTGATGAGGACCTGAATTATGAAGTGGCTGAGCCTGCTATTTTGTCACCACATCAATGGGGTATTCCACAGCATCGTCGTCGTATCTATATAGTTTGTGAAGATCGTGAGCAGGGTAGTTTGGAGCATTTCCATTTCCCCAATCCTCCCCAGTCTTGGTCGAGCAACATCAAGCAGATTATTGATGAAACAGACCCAGACTACATCAAACTAAAGGCAGATACTCGCGAGCAATTGGCTATATGGCAGGAGTTTATAGATCAAACTATTGCTCATGGTCAGAAAATACCACGCTTCCCCATTTGGGCAATGGAGTTTGGTGCAGACTATGACTATATCGATAAAGCACCCGCTTTCCAGACTCTTAGTCAGTTAAGAGGAAAACATGGTCATTTAGGCGAAGAGGTTTATGGGACAACCAAAGCCGCTTGCTTGGAATGCCTTCCTGTATATGCACGAACTAATAAAAATGAGAAATTCCCTGATTGGAAAATCAGTTATATCAGGCGAAATCGTGCTTTCTATCAAGAAAACAGAGAATGGCTTGATTCTTGGATTGACAGGGTCAGACATTACGAGAATAGCCATCTGAAGTTAGAGTGGAATTGTGGTGATGATGCCACAACGACATTAGAAGATAAGATAATTCAGTTCAGAGCTTCTGGCATACGCGTAAAGTTGCCAACATTCTCACCAGCTCTGAATTTAGTAGGAACACAAATCCCCATTTTTCCGTGGGTGAAGTTACCTGCAGAGACGCTACAGCCAGGCGAACCTGATCATGGACGCTATATGACACGCTGGGAAGCTGCCAAACTACAAGGCATGAAAAAATTGAGATTTGAAGATGAGACCTTTGCACTATCTGTGCCACGCTCTTTCGAGGCATTAGGCAATGCCGTTAATGTAACAATCGTAAAACATATTGCTAAGAACCTGATAATAGAAGAATGAAGGAAAAAGATATTTTGGCAACGACAAGTCAGGAAACCAGCATCGCGACTGTTGATATTACGATAGGTGCGAATATGTATGGTCGTATTTCTGACATCACCAACACACCATCACATGTGCTGGCTGAGTTTGTTGACAATGCCATCCAATCATATATTGACAATAAGGACGAACTGCTTGCACAGGACCCTGACTACAAACTAAAAGTGGAGATTACTTTCGAGTGGGATGCAAAAGATGACAATCGTGCTTCAAAAATCTGTATCAGGGATAATGCAGGTGGCATAGGCAAGGATAATTTTGCGAAAGCGTTCAAGTTGGCGCATACTCCAGATGACAATACTGGGCTGAATGAGTTTGGTATGGGTATGAAAACTGCTGCCTTGTGGTTGGGTGAAGAGTGGTGCGTTGAAAGTACTGCTATTGGTGAAGGCGTATCGAGAAAGATTCTCTTCGATTTGAACAGTGTGATGGCCAATGAACTGAAATCCCTGCCTGTAATACAAAAGGAAGCAGAAGCTAACAGCCACTTCACCCTCGTCACTATAACATCTGCGACTAAGAATGTCCCCTCTCTCAAAAGCCTGCAAAAGATAAAAGACGAACTGGCAAGCATTTATCGTAAGTATCTTAGAGTAGATGAAATAGATCTTATTGTCAACGATACCAAACTTACTTTCCAAGACCCTTTAATTCTGACAGCAGCTTTCCATAAGAAGGCAGGACTGCCAGAAGGTGAGAAAATGTATTGGCGTAAAGATATTGATTTTAGGTTTGGCCCATATCGCGCAAAAGGATTCATCGCACTTCTAAAAAATATGCAGAATAATAAGAATGGGCTGGCTCTCCTTCGCAGAGGTCGAGTCGTTGTTGGAGCAGAAACAGATGGTCGATATTTGCCCAAAGTTTTGTTTGGAAATGTGGGTAGCCCACGCTATAAGCGTATGTTTGGCGAATTGGAGTTAGAGGGATTTGATGTTGCTTTCAACAAAAATGATATTCAGGATCGTGAGAATCTTGAAATGCTTATGGAGGCATTGAAGAGCGAAATCCACACCAAAGACTTCGACCTTTATACTCAGGCTGAAAACTATCGTGAGGATGAAAGGGTTAAGTTTGTGAAGAAGATTGTGAGAGGTCACAATACTTCGAGAGAGAAAAATGAAAAGATAGAGTTTACGACTCAGCCACAGCCTGCACCCACAATTGAAGTTACTCCGTTGTTCCCAACTGAGCCAACGGTTATAGACCAGTATAACGATACGTATGTCATTAATGGGGTGCAATATACGCTGAAAGTACAGTTTGTTGACTCTGGTAAAGATTTGGTATGGATTGCATTAGAAAAGGATGCTGAGAACACTATTATTTGCAACATTAATACGCATCATGCATATTTTAGTCAGTTTGGCAATCCCACACCTGCAATGATTGCATTAATAAAAACAATAGCTATTGCAAAATACATTGCTCAAAAGAAAGGCAATGACTCTACTGGCGAAATGCTTGAAAACTTCAATCAGTTAATTCTCAAAACAAAGGTATAAGGACTATGCAGAAGATTGTCATCAACAATACAACTACTCCAAATGGGAGCAACCAGCCCTCTGTGCTTAACGAGGTTCAGATGGGAGAGCATTTTAATGCCTTTGTTGAATCACAGAAACAAGGCGTGAAACCTGATGGCAGCTATAAACGCAAAGGTATTACCACACTTGGTGCTGCTAATCTGCGTGAAGAGACGATGCATATTCTTTCGCATTGCAATCCCCATAATGCTACGCAGAATCCTGAAACCACACATCTTGTGGTTGGTTATGTGCAAAGCGGAAAAACCATGTCGTTTACTGGTTTAACAGCATTGGCACTCGACAATGGCTATCGCGTAGTCATCTATTTGGCTGGCACGAAGAATAACTTGTTGAACCAGACAGCCCAGCGACTGGAGAAAGATCTAATCGGAAAGAATGGTCAGAACAAAGACTTCTATCGCTTACATAAAGATCCCAATCCAGACGAGGCTGAGCAAATTGTAGGTCACTTGTTCTTGTCAAGCCATCCTATTATTCTTATCCCTATCTTGAAGCATTGGAAGCATATTGATAAGTTGGTTCAGATTCTAACAGACCCTGACTTTAAGGATGCAATGGAAGGTGAAACAGTCCTAATCATTGACGATGAAGCAGATCAGGCTTCGCTAAACAGCTACGGTCGCAAGAACAGCAAGAAGGATGCTGATGGATTAACAGAAGAAGAACAACAGTCGAAGACCTATGAGTCTATCCTGAAGATGAGAGCTGTGCTGCCTGGCAACACGTACATCCAATATACAGCTACGCCACAGGCAAACATTCTTATAAGTATGCAAGACCTGTTGTCACCAAAGAGTCATACACTGCTGACTCCTGGCGAGGGTTATATTGGCGGCAAACTCTATTTTGGAAAGGGGCCAAATCATGATTTGTTCAATGGTGCTCTTGTTCTTAATATTCCTGATGCAGAAGTTTTCCACAAGAAAGAGAATCCGCTAAAACGAATGCCACAATCGCTAAAGGACGCTTTGATGCTTCACATATTGGCAGTTGCTATTGTCGTTAAGTGTCTGCGTATTGATGATGTGGAATACCTGTCAATGATGGTACACCCAGACAATACGAAGCAGTGGAACAAGAAGTTTAAAGACTGGATTGATGCAGAACTGAAGAAATGGCGCAAACTCCTTCGCAAGCCAGATGGAGAAATCGATAAGGAGGAAATGATGACTCGTTTCGAGGAACTTTACCAGATGGCTGTTGGGTTCTACGATGAATATGAAAGACCATCGTTTGACGAAATCAAGAAATTCATTCCTGATGTTCTGAACGATTATAAGACATACCTTGTCAATACTGATGCAGAGGCAGAAACAGAGATTGATTGGAATCGCTATAGTATGCACATTCTCGTGGGTGCAGAAATGCTGAATCGTGGTTTTACAGTCGAAAAATTGGCTACTACCTATATGCCCAGATATACCAAAGGCCCATCTAATGCAGATACCATTCAGCAAAGATGCCGTTTCTTTGGTTATAAGGATGATTACATCAAGTCTTGTAGAGTGTTTTTGCCCTCATGGTCAGTCGCTGACTATATGGAATACATCACCCATGAAGAGGAACTTCGCTCTACATTGGCATCATGTGATACGCTGGCACAAGCAGAACGAAAAATACTTCTGTCACCACGCCTAAAGCCAACACGTTCTAATGTGCTGCCTATTTCTGTGGTCAACACCAAGTTGAAAGGTATGCATGGAATGCAGGCGTTTGAGAGCAAAGAGCGTATCGAAGCAAATGATAAGGTTGTTAATGCATTCTTAACTGTGCATGAAAATGACTTTGTTGTTCACAATGAATACACGACAGCAGACCGTACCCATAGGTGGATGAAACTGCCAGTTGAAGATGCTATTGAGTTCTTAGACTCTTTCCGCTTTGGTAATTATCAGGATGCAGCTCGCAAGGCCGCTACTATCAGATACCTGCGCTATCTATCAGGTTCTGATAATCCAGACGCTTTGAAGTATGTCTATTTCATACAGATGGCCTATGCTGCTCCTATTCGTAAACGTTCGTTTGACAAAACAACCTTGCGACTTGCAGAAAATACAGCTCTGTTTGCAGGTCCAAGTTCTGCAGGCGATTCCACCAACTATCCTGGCGATAGCAAAATCTGTGGTGATGACTCTATTACAATCCAATTGCACCATATCTACTTGGATGGTGCTGAACTGGGATTCCCTCATGAAGCATATACATTGGCTATCAATTATCCTGTTCATTTGGCAATCAACTACTGTGAAAGCGAGAAGACTTTGCAGGAGGATGAGGAAGAGAGCGATAACGATTAAAGAGACAGACTATGCAGAGAAGAGAATTGTTTGAACAATTGAAAGCCCTTCGCGAGGGTCAGTCTGAAGGAAGAGAGTTTACTGTCATTCCTTTGGAAGGCATGTTACATAAAGTGGGCGTGTCTGTAGAAGGCTATCCTAAGTTTTTTATATGTACGAATGACACGGCGTCTTCAACCAAGAATACAACACTGGAGATTCTTTCTGTGGAATATAATCTTTCGTGTACCTTCGTTGACGATAACGATTCTGAAACACCTCACTTTTATACGGTCATCACGCTTCGCTCTTTGGATATGACCCTGCAATCAGAATTTATCGACATTGTGTTGATGATGCTTCAGCGACTGCCAGAAATGCCGTCTAAACGAGAGATTGCCATAGAGGTAGAGAATTTGATTTCAATATTCTCAGCCATGTCCTGCCCTCCACGCAAACAAATTCAAGGATTGTGGGCTGAGTTGTTAGTTATAGAGCGTAGTTTGGTGCCAGAAGCAGTCATTAATGCCTGGCATGAATCACCAACATCAAAATATGATTTCACCTTGGGGCGCGACAAGGTGGAGGTAAAAAGTACATCTGGTGAAGAACGCAAGCACCATTTCTCGTTAGATCAGTTGAATCCTTCACGTAATTCAAGATTGCTGATAGCATCAATTATCGTCAGGGAATCTGGTCATGGTAATGGAGGAATGTCTGTACGTGAACTCTATGATAAGATTTGTGCGCGAGTGACTTCTATTGACGCTCGAATGCACTTATATCAGGTCATAGCAGAAACGATAGGCACAGACATGCACAAATTGGAAAATGTGTTCTTTGACTACGTGGAAGCATCAGACACCCTTCGATTCTATGATGCCAATGAAGTGCCAGGCATCAGCAAGGATGGAATTATGCAAGGAGTTTCGAGCGTTGGTTTTAACAGCGACTTGACAGGAGTGATTGACGTTCTAAGTCCTGAGTCTACATTCTCTGTTACAGATAGCCCATTATTCAACAGCATATTCAGAAAGTAGGTATGGCGAAGATAAGTGGAAAGGTATTAAGAGAGATATTCGAAGAATCCATCAAAGATTCTGGTACATATAAGAGGCTGGATGACGGGCTGAAGAATCCTGCTCATATCATCTTCAATGGTGTGGAATGTTACGTCTACATTAAAAACCTCTCATATGCATATCTTGGGAATCCTGATGTATGGAGAGCACAGCTAACTGGCGTAGATGTGCTGAATGAAATAAAGGAATCACCTGCAATGTTTATTTTGCTAGGGTATGATTCTGATAATGATGTGTATGCCACATGGAATCCGCATCAGGTGAAACAAAGAATAGGAACGGCCAGCAGTCCCTCTCTCTACTCAAGGCTGTCGTTGCAGCAAGAAGTTGGTAGAACAGGAGAAATCAAGTCAATGGTCTTAAACAATGATCTTGAAGTGTTGGTATTCCCTAATGGCCGTCTTGTTGATGTCCTGTCAAACTTAGACCAGTTTTTTCCTGATACATCTGACTATGTGGCAATGGGTTCTAAACGCAGAAGCGAAGCAAATGCCGCATATAAAGAGTTGACCAATACGAAGAAACTGGATGAGTATGCCAAGTTCTTATTGAAAGCTGGCGTTCTGCCAACAGAAGTGGAAAGACTTTGTCAGGCATTGAAGCGGCTTTTTAACAGCAACCTTATATCTCTCCATAGGAAGGTGTTCTTGGCGCATGATTCATTAGAGGATTATCACGATGCTTTAGTGGAATTCTTTAATCTCGACGATGTTGTTGAGTTTAAAGAGAAGTGGGGCAATATATTCCCTGCTGTGTTCTCATCGTACATTGGTTTTCTTCAGCATTCACAAATCTCTGAATATGAAGAACCAGAAGAGAATGAAGAAGATGAGGATATTGAGGACGAGATAGAGGAAGATATTTCTGAAGACGGTTCTGATGAGCAGGTTAACTTTACCAAAGATTGGGAGAAAGCATACGAGGATGAACACGGCAATCTCACTAAGTTGATGAATCCTGAACTTTTGAAAATGCTTCGTCCCTATCTGGATACAGACTATCCATCACTGCCACCCTGCTATAATATTATTGGTGATTTCTATGCCGGCAGGTATCCCAAAATGCAGTTGAAGGACTGGGGGCGTCTGTTCAATGGTATCGAATGGGATAAATGTAATGAAGATGGAATCATACCAGAAGAAATAAAGACTGGAAAAAAGAAATCTCATATATTACGAGTAACGTTCCCTGATGGTTTTGTTATCGAAGATAGGAATGTAAGCAAGACATTTGCAAAAACCATTGAAATGTGTACGCCTGACTTGGTGAAAGAACTGAATATTGTTTTGGCTGGCGTTGATCTTGTATCTGATAAGGTTTCTGAGCAATATGGCAGAGCTCAGCACCAAATTAACGATGGTAGCTATGTGATGACACATATGTCAACAGAGAAAAAGCGTGAGATACTACAGTATATCTCTAATTCGCTTGGGTTGGATTTGAAAATCGAGAAAGTGCTGATAGATAGTGGTGAGGTCGTAGAAGAAACTCCTGTGTCAAATCAGCCATTCAAACTATCTTCAAGGCAAAAGATATGGGTACAGTTTCCAGATGGTAGTATCTCTAATCATGCTAAGGTCATGCAAACTTTGGTTGATGTCGTTATGTACGCAGGGCCAGAAAGAGTGCGAGATCTGAACATTATAGTATGTGGCGACAACCTTGTAACTTCCAATCTGAATCCTACGTATACAACTGCATATAAGGAAGTGGGTGAAGGTCTGTACGTCAACACAGCCTCAGATACGAAGCGAAAATACCAGCAGATTATGGAGATAAATGATGCGCTGGATTTGAACTTAATCGTTAGACTTGATTAGTCGCTTTTCATCGTAGGGTTTAGGGTTTACAAAAAACTTGAACAAATGGCGAAAAAGAATATAAAGAAGAAAGAAGAAAAGCCTGAGGTGGTCGCAAATTGCGACAACCCCAAAGAGGTGGATGCAAATTGTGACCACCTAGAAAATGGCGAGTTAACTCTCAGTCAACATGATATAGAGAAACTGATTATTACTGTCAGAGGCGAACAAGTACTTATAGATCAGGATATTGCACGCCTTTATGGGGTAACAACAAAACGGTTAAACCAACAAGCAAACCGCAATTCTGCCAGATTTCCAACTAATTTTCGTTTTGAACTGACTAAAGAAGAACGCGACGAGGTGGTTGCAAATTGTGACCACCTCCAATCCTTGAAATTTCGCCCCACCTTGCCCTACGCTTTCACAGAGCAAGGAATAGGCCAACTTTCATCAGTAGTGCATAGTCAGAAGGCGATTGAAAGAAGCATTGTTATTATGAATGCTTTTGTAGCTATGCGCCGCTTTATTGTGCAGAATGCAGGAATCTTAATGCGCATATCACACTTGGAACGCCATCAAATAGAAACTGATGAAAAAATAGACTTTATTCTTGACAAGATGGAAGAACGTTCACCCAAACTCTTGCCAGAGCAGATATTTGGCACTGGTTGTGTGTGGGATGCATGGACGTTTGTTTCTGATTTGGTGAGAAACGCAAAGCAACAGATTATACTGATAGATAACTTTGTGGACGATCGTGTCTTGTCTTTATTGGATAAACGGTGTGATTGTGTAACAGCAACTATCCATAGTCGCTATAATGAATCTTTTCAAGTTGACTTGAAAAAACATAATGAGCAGTATCGTGAGATTAATTTCGTGCAATTGCCACACAAAAGTCACGACCGCTTCTTGATAATTGATGATGATGTGTATTTACTGGGAGCCAGTGTGAAAGACATGGGTGTTGGCGTGTGTGCCATCACCAAAATGGAGGCATCACCAGAGGCAATTTTGCAGCTATTGAAGTAAAAAAAATCATCGTAGGGTTTACATAGGGTAAACGAACCGCCCCACGAAAACATTGTAAATTTGCACCCGTAAGACGGAAAATCCGTTTTGCGGGTGTTTCTTTTGTTGGAGCAATCTTTCACTGGAGTACTCGCCTGGCAAAAACGGCCACATTATTAATAATTTAAACAAAATACAATGAAAGAAGTAACATTCGACAAGGCTACAGAAATGGCTCTGATAGGAGCTTTGGCCACAATGGAAGTGACAGAAGATTTGTGTGGTAAGGAGTTTACTGATGCACTGGTACGACAGGTGTCTCCATTGAACTTCATAGACCGCCTGACTTTCTGGAATTTGATTAACGTTAGCATGAACTCAAATGAGAGTACACACATCTATTATGGTCCAAACGCCTTCCATCCTAATATGGTGGCTTTAGTATCAAAAGTGTGTGAAATGATGCTGAAACAATTCAAGAAATAACCTAATGTAGAATTCGAGGTTTGTGAGAGTCCTCATGAGATAAAGTTGCAACACCTCCACATATCTCACAAATCATCGAATAACATGACAAAAGATTTGAGTGAGTACGTATGCCTTGATGGCGTGTACGTGAGGGAGGAACAGGTGGTGAAGATGGCCATGAATGCTGGCAGCTTCGCCGTGGCTGAGCATTATCTGTGTGCGTTGTTGGCACATGGGCTGATGTATGGCAAGCAGGACATTGTTGATAAGGTGAACGAGGTGAGGGAGCAGTATCAGGTTTTGCCATTTGCAAAGCCAGAGAACCAAGGGCCTCGCGATGAGTATGGCCACAGCCGTATGGAGTCTGTGGAAATCAAGGTCAGGAAGATTTATAGCCAGATGGCTGCTGAGCAGCAGAAGGAGGTGCTGAGATCGTGCTTGAAGTTGCTGAGAGCGCAGACGGATATGTTCTGCCATAAGAACGACTGGCTGAGTGTGATGCTGGTGGTAAGGGATCGCCTGGACGGCAACGTGAATCAGAATAACTTTGCAGATTTTGCGCGAGGCATTACGCCAGGGGACTGGCCTGAGGCCCTATGCATCAGCGACCACACGCCCAAGAACTTCAGTCGGCTGTTGGCAGCAGAGGACAGAATGGAGGCTTACTACGACATGGAGGAGAACCCTCAGGCCAAGTTGTGCGACAAGTTTTGGGAGATCATTATTCAGGCCGTTCTTACGGAAATTCCGTAAAGCAGAGACGAACTTTACGGAGGATTTTACGGAACTTTTACGGATATACGGAATACGGGGTTGTGCATGGTTTTTATGTCTACTTTTGCATCAGAAATCAAAACGAAACGCAAATGAAAACAAGAATTTTATACGTTGGAACGCTCATAGATTTGGCTCTGATTTTTGAGCCGGATGAGGAGCAAGAGAGTGAAGAGGTTTTTCAAAGTATGTTGAACAATAATAATAAATAAGGTATGGCAAAAGAAATTAGGATTACGAGCGTACGAAACGCTCATGGTGTGAAAGTGAAGCGCTGCTGCGCCAGTTGTCAGCACAAGTGCATTGAAAAGGACGGTTCAAGAGTCTGCGCGCAGACGATGCTGAAGGTTGAACAGAAGTTCAAGTGCAAGCAATGGCGGATGAGCGACGGCTTGAAGAATGCCGGTAAAGGGGGAGGCGTGGTGCGCCTGAAAGGCACCACAGAGATCATTATTCAGTAACCGAGTCGAGGCGAGTGGAGGAAGTCTACGTAGTGAAAATGGCCAAATTCTGACACGACCTTCGCTCACAAAACGACAAAGTTATGAAAAAAATCGAGATTAGGAACGAGAACATCGTAATGAACCTGCTGAAGAAGGGGTTCAAGGTAGAGGGTCGTCTCTGGCTGGAAGAGACTGAAGACGGCAAGTTTATCATCTGGTTTGACCGTTACAACCGCAAACCTCAACCTAAGCAGCGTAACTGGCTGATTCGCCGGCTGGAGCACGGCTGGGTGAAGGAGAGCGTGGAGCGTATCAAGGTCTACGAGAGCATCCCCAAGGAGATTGGCACACCTCGCATTCTGGCGGTGATTGACCGCGAGACCAAGGAGGCGAAGGACGCGCTGATAGATCATGAGTTGGACATAATGGAGTTTTGTTAAACAAGAAAGGAGGACATTTGTATGGAAAACAAGATTGTAGTATACGGTAAGTGTGGTGGTTTTGCAACCATAGCAACATTCCTGGGCAACCAGTGGTGGGTAACATCGAAGGACGAGCGCCTGGAGCCGCTGTATAGCGGTGAGCCTTACGACCAGAGCGACTTTCGCTATCTGTGCGAGGTGGGTGAACTGATCCAGATGCGCGACTTGGCAGGCATGATGGGCTGTGCGCTGGAACTGTCTGAGGGTGATGTCAAGGAAGTGCTGGCCAGCCGTCTGAAAGACCTGAACATGATGGGTGTGAAGTTTATTTCGTCGGCTCAGTATCTGAATTTGGAACTTCACGTGTTCAGCAACGAGAAGACCACGCGACAGGGCAAGTTCAGCGTGTTCTGCAGCGATACTGACCGAGACATGATGCTCTTCGACGTTGACGGCTTCGAGGATGCCAAGGAGGCACTGGGTTGTGCCAAGGTGTATGTAGAGTTCTTCCTGAAGCATGGGGTAAAGTGCAACTACACCCTGCGCTGTACGGAGGATGTGCTGGAGGTGCTGGGTAACGAGACCAACGGCATAAAAGTGAAGATTGATAACCTTTAAAGATCTATAGACATGGAAGCATTAGTGACTATAGTAGCGGTGGGCGCATACGCTGAGCGCCAGTATCAGAAGCAGGACGGCAGCTCTGAATACTTCAAGAGCCGTGGCGTGACGATGAAGCGTGGTGGTGACATCATCTATGGTGAGATGACTGGCGAACTGGCCTCGAAGAATCGCGAAACGCAGTACTATCAGAACCAGCCTTACGTGGTGAAAGGCTTCTGGAAGCATCGCCCCTGGCAGGACAAGAACGGCGAAGAACGCCATGAGAACACCTTCTATATTACTGACCTTCAAACGCTGTAATCTATGGGGTTCTGTTATCAACAAAACACTCACTTCTCTCAGGCCACAAAGTGTGGCCGAGAGGAGTTCTGGGGAAGCGTGAGGAACACGTCGAACCAGTGGAAAATAGATTCACGTCGAGACATTCTCGATGTGGTGGAACGACACGATGAGAAGGGCATCAAGCGTTGGCTGAAGAATACTGACTATCAGAAGTTCTTGGCTAAGAAGCGTGGTTTGAAGAAGGCTGCGATTAAGCGAGAGCAGAGTGGAGCTCGCTCTAACTCTGCCGAGCGTGAGCAGGCTCGACCGAAGGTCAAACTGAGTGCCCGCCAGAAGTTCTTTGAGAAGAGTGACGAGGAACGACTGCTGGCTTTTGCTCAGGAGTTGAAAGACAATCTGACGGCGTTTATCTTCTCTTGCCGTGAGTTTGATGAGACTGAGACTT
>ERZ842401.2487-NODE-2487-length-24622-cov-10.361135_pt1 | contig 24622 bp, 22 predicted proteins | sample MGYA00521270_ERZ842401 | MGnify/ENA primary metagenome ERZ842401 (study PRJEB31892, sample SAMEA3878208) | bioreactor metagenome | biome: Moose rumen | place: Sweden | collected 2011-10 | study: EMG produced TPA metagenomics assembly of the PRJEB12797 data set... | reverse complement strand
CGGTGCAGAAAGGCGGCAGCACCACCTCTTTCACCATCAATGGTGTGGTGGTGTATTAATTAAAAAATTTATTAACCGTTCTTCTTCCTGTTGGCACTAACCTGTCGACAGGGAGAAGAACATAAATCAAAAAGAAATGGCAAAAAAAATAATGGCGATAGCGTTCGCCTTGATGATATGCGCTGGCAACGCTAATGCGCAAAACCGCAACACCAAACTCCGCGAATCTCAACAGCTGTTGAGCATTGGCGGAGGACTTGAGTGCCGCGGAAGTAAGCTCTTCGGCTCCTCAAGCATCTCGTATGTAAATTTTGAGGAACGACCGCACCTCCTATGGGGTGCAGAATTTAAGCTGGGGTTCCAAGGCGCTTGCCTTATGCCCCAAGCTTATATAATGGGCGGTGCCCACGTTCGCTTCGGCAACGTAAGGATATGGGCCGCCCCGCGCATTGGCGTTGGTGCGATTAGAATCCAGCAGAAGGCTCACAATGAGTTTTTCACGCTGGAGACATCGCAGCGCCAGTTCACTTTCACCGCCGGCGGTGTGGTGGGAGTGCAATACCAAGGTGAAAAAATTGGTATTGGCGTGGTTGTAGGTTATGACTACAACATTCACCGCAACCTTGAGGGAGAAACCGATATGATAATTGACTCCCACAAGGAAATGAAAAACCCCTTGTCGGTAGGGGTGCAACTGTCGTACAATCTCCAATCGGGGGTTATGCGTCGTTGCGGGGACTATCCTTGGCTGGTTGAGGCCGGTTATATGGTAGCCCTCACGGGAGAATCCACCCCCCGCGCCTACTTTAAGATAGGCCAAAGCATCCGCCAAGGTGCAAGGTGGAATGGCGAATGGAGCGTGATGTTGGAAGAGAACTACTCTAAAAACTATAGCTCCGCAGGACTGGCCTACGAAGAGTCTTTCTTCGCATTTGGCTCCAAGACGTGGGTTCGCCCACTGATTGGTGTTAAGGCGGGTTTCGCCAATATCCCTTCGATGACCACCGGACACTCAGTTAATGAGCAGGAAGGAGGCACCGGAGAAATATGGGCAACCAACTGCAATATGCAGCCGGGCGTGATGCTGGGTTGCTATGGCGGAATTAACGTCCGCCTCTTCGGAGGTTTGGAGGCTAAAGCGGCCGTTGATTTTTCGAATGTGTGGGGCTTCGGCTCTCACTCAATCGGTTTCGATGAGGCCAGCAACAGCCGTCCCTCAAAGAAGGACGTAGCCCTCAGATTAGGACTGATATATTCGTTCTGATCATACCCTGTCGAGATGACAGCATCTTTTTACGGAGCCGCAAGGCTCCGTTTTTTTGTTTTTAAACATCAAAAATATCCTTAAAAAACCGCTTGAGAGAATTTGCTATATTTTTTGTTAACCTTTTTGATGGTAAATCGATTTTAAGGCACTTTTTTTGACCGTAGAAGCGAAAAGGTGGGTATAATTGGCAAAAAAAGATGGCGAGCTTAAACAAAAAAAGCTATATTTTTGCCAGTTTGATAAAGTAATATAAAGGGAAAATAAAGTGGAAGAAGAAAATAATTTAGTTGAAAGCACTCAAGATATTTCACCAATTGAAATTTCTTATGAGATGAGGCGTTCATATCTTGATTATGCGATGAGCGTTATTGTGTCGCGTGCTTTGCCTGATGTACGCGACGGCTTAAAGCCGGTGCACCGCCGCATTATTTATTCAATGTTTGAAAACGGCTATGACTACAATCGCCCGTTTAGAAAATCCGCCCGCATCGTCGGTGATGTTTTGGGTAAATATCACCCGCACGGCGATTCTTCGGTATACGGCGCAATGGTGCGCTTGGCCCAGCCTTTTGCGATGCGCGTGCCGCTGGTTGACGGGCAAGGAAACTTCGGTTCAATGGATGGTGATAGTGCCGCTGCAATGCGTTATACCGAGGCGCGTTTAGCCAAAGTCGCCCACACGATGATTGAAGATATCGATAAAGATACCGTCGACTTTATGCCCAATTATGATGAATCTTTGCAAGAGCCCACCGTTTTGCCGGCAAGATTTCCTAACTTACTGGTTAACGGAACTAATGGTATTGCCGTAGGTATGGCAACCAATATGCCGCCGCACAACTTGTCGGAAGTTTGCGATGCTTGTTGTGCTTATATTGATAATCCCGATATTACATTGGAAGAATTGATTAAAATTATCCCCGGTCCCGATTTTCCCACCGGAGGTTTGATTTTAGGGCATTCCGGAGCGCGTTCGGCTTATTTGACCGGAAGAGGATCGGTGATGATGCGTGCAAAATGCACCATTGAGGAGTTGCACAAGGATAAAGAGGCAATTATTGTCCACGAGATTCCTTATCAGGTTAACAAAGCCGAGATGATTCAACGTATCGCTGAGTTGTCAAAAGAAAAGAAAATTGAGGGTATTGCTGAAATCAGAGATGAGTCTGACCGTCAAGGTGTGCGCGTGGTGATTGAGATTAAGCGCGATTTTCAAGCCGATGTTATCTTAAATCAACTATATAAGTTTACCCCGTTGCAAACCAGTTTCGGTATGAATATGCTGGCAATTCACAATGGGCGCCCGATGTTGCTAAACTTAAAAGACATCATTAAAGCTTTTATTGAGTTTAGAGAAGAAATTATTCGCCGCCGCACCATTTTTGAATTGAACAAGGCGCGTGATCGGGCTCACACCTTGGTGGGCTTAGCCATTGCGGTGGAAAACATTGATCCCGTGATTGAACTTATCCGCACCGCTCCCACCCCGCAAGATGCTAAAGACGCCCTGCTTGCTAAAGCTTGGCCGGCCGGTGAGGTTGAAACTTTGGTGAAATTGATTGATGAGCCTGATCGCAAGGTTGAAAACGGCACTTACCGCCTGTCAGAGGCACAAGCCAAGGCAATTTTGGATTTACGTTTGCAACGCTTGACCGGATTGGAGCGCGATAAAATTCACGAAGAATTGCGCGATTTGGGCGAGGCTATCAAAGAATGTTTATCTATTTTGAGCTCACGCGAAAAGCTTTACGGTATTATGCGTGAAGAGCTGATTGAGGTTAAAGATGAATACGGCAATCCGCGCCGCACCAAAATCGAAGATTTGGAATATGAGAGCACCGATGTTGAATCGCTTATTCAACGCGAAGAGATGGTCGTAACCGTTACCGAGGCCGGCTATATCAAGCGCGTGCCTTTGAATGCTTATCGCGCCCAAAAACGCGGCGGTAAAGGCAAAGCCGGTATGGCTACCAAAGATGAGGATTTTGTTACCCGTTTATTTGTAGCCAGCACACATACGCCGGTATTGTTCTTCTCATCAAAAGGTTTGGTTTACAAGATGAAAGTTTATAAACTGCCTTTGGGCTCGCCGACCTCAAAAGGTAAGCCGTTTATTAACTTGTTGCCGTTGGAGGCGGGCGAAAATATCACTACAATTATGAAGTTGCCGGAGAATGAGGCCGAGTGCAAAGATTTGTCGATTATGTTTGCTACGGCTTCGGGCAATGTGCGCCGCAACTCGCTGATGGATTTTGTTAATGTTCAATCTAACGGCAAAATTGCGATGAAACTTGATGAGGGTGATAAGCTTATCAATGTCAGAATTTGCACCGATAAAGATGATGTTCTTTTGGCGGCCAAATCGGGTAAATGTATACGCTTCCCCGTAACCGAGGTTAGAGTATTTGTCGGACGCAACTCAACCGGTGTAAGGGGTATCAAGCTCAATGACAAAGATGAAGTTGTGTCAATGTCAATCTTAGAGCACTGTGATGCAACATCAGAAGAGCGCGAAGCATACTTAAAGATGAAACGCCAAATGTCGGGTGAAGAGGCGACTGACGGCGCAAGCTTATTGCCTTTAGATAAATTTGAGGCAATGAAAGAAAAAGAACAATTTATTCTTTCAGTTACCACTACCGGTTACGGCAAACGCTCGTCTTCTTATGAATACAGAGTTACCGGAAGAGGCGGTCAAGGTATTGCCAATATGGAAATGTCAGCCCGCAATAAGGAGATTGCAAGTTCGTTCCCCATTGAGGACAATAACCAGATTATGATGGTTACCGACCAAGGCCAACTCATCAGAATGCCGGTTGAAGATATCCGCATTGCCGGACGCAAAACACAAGGCGTTATCTTGTTTAGGTTAGCGCAAGGTGAAAAAGTTGTTTCGGTTACCAAATTGGAAGCCGATGCCGACGATGAGGAAGAGTTGGAAGCCGAAACCGGTTCGGAGGTTTTGGGTGATAGTGCCGTTGAAAATGAAAATTCGGTAATCACCGAACCTGAAGTCATTGAAAACGAAGAAGAATAATCGCTGACTAACATATAAAATAAGGCTTTTTAACTTAAGTTAGAGAGCCTTTTTTGTTTGACAAGCTTTATGTGTTATGGTAGAATTTTGCCTAATTCACTTATTTTTATAACTAACTATTAAAAAATTAATTTATGGTTACAACAACAAAAGAAACATCCTATCAGCTCTTGTTTAAGGATGGTCGTACATCGTCCACGGTGTATCATCGTTTCCTTGACGCTCTAAAAGACGCCAAAGAGTGGAAAGATGTCGCCGGATTGGTTGAAACCACCTGCGCTTTCTATGAAAACGGCGTAAGCAAGAACTGCGGCAAAAGTTATCTTTTGCACGGTGAAGTCATCAAGGTTGCGGAGCTGAAAGCCAAGGTTAAAGAGCTTGGCGTCGAGTTCAATCTGCTCGGCGGTACATTGCAATTAAGCGAATATGCCATTCTTGCGCCTTGCGGATTGGCTGTCGCCTATGGCAAACGCGGGCGTCTACTACGGGAATTCTATATTCCTGACAGTCGTAAATAAAAAAATAAAATATTAACCAATATGAGAACAAAAACATTAACCAAGCGTTATCTGTATCGTTTGCACACTGCAGAACAGCAAGTTGGAGCAACATTAACAAAAGTGGCGGATGTTCTGGCAGCGTTGAAAGAAAATCCGGATATTGTGAAAATCGTCAAGATTGTCCAAGCGTATAACTCTACCGGATGTCACCTAATCTCCCAGCAAGTATTGCCCCGCGACAAATTCGGTTATCTTGAAGAGGTGAGTTATAAATTGCTGAAATCAGGCAACGTAGTTGCAGATGAAGCAATATACAACTTCGCCGGAGCGCTGGCAAAAGCTCGTGAATCTGATGATGCTGAAGGGTTGTTGGAAATTACAAAAACATTTGATGGCAACGGTAACCAGATCAAGCAAAAAAGGGCCTATCTCATCCAAGGAGATGTCTTGGAAGCAGATAAGCTGCCTAACCTAAAAAACAAAGTGTTTTGCAACGCTCATTCCGGCGCCAAAATCAAAAATGAAAAGATGAAAGACATTACCTGTGTAATATCCCCTTCCGGAGTGGTCGCTTTCTTAGGTAAAAGCGCGCGATTTTTAGAGGCTGAATACAGAGTCTTTTAAATTTAAACTCCCGTTTAACCTGTCGGCTAAGCGGGAGTTTTTGATTATAGATTATGATTAATCGCCATCATAAGCGCGTGCTCGAGCAGCCAAACGTTCAATAGGTTCCAAATAAGTATTGCGTATTCTGGCTTTGGCAACTTCTCGCACTTTTTCATCCTCTTGACTGGAATTTACAGGTTTGAATATATCAACATCTTTGTATATGGTGTTCATCAAATCTTCTTTAGGCATATCGTCAAAGGTTGATTTCCAATCAAGGTGTTGGGTGCGAAATTTGTTAAACTCGGCTAATATGCGCGGTGATAATTCTTTTAATTTTGTTTGGTTTTCTTTAGTTTCATATTGCGGATGAGAAAATTTTATCTCACCATTTTCGATAAACATTGGTGCTAAGGCATCTTTAAAAGTGTCATCATAACTGGCAGCTTTGCGTAGATTAATCATATAAGAATGTGCCAGTTCAGCATCTTGCGGTGTAGCTATAGCAAAATCGTATTGCATCTTACCATCTTTGTTCTGAGTTACAACAATTCTCCATATATCAGCCATTTTATATCCTCCGCTTGTTATCAACGATGCTTATTGTAGCACTTTTTGCAGTTCAAAACAAGCATAAATTTAAAAAAAGCCCGTTATTATGCAAGAGCATAAAAGGGGCTTTTCACCTATTACCATTCGACCAAATGCCTCATTCGCCAATAGTCACAATCCACTCTTTGCTTGGGATAGGCGGGCATAAGGCTGATAAGAACTTGACGAGCATCCTCTTTGTCGGCATTGGTTTCAGCACTGAAAAATGCGCTGATGGCGTTATCAATTTTTTTATCCATAACTTTATATTTTTGATGGTTTTGGTTTATAATTTTTAAATAATTCAAATATGTAATCTTTAGACATCAATTCAGTAAAAAATGCAATAAAAAAATCCGCCTTATTTAAGACGGATTAACATTTTATCTGGTCAAGGTTTTATATCTGGCGCGATGAGGCCGAACGGCATCTTCACCCAGACGGCGAATCTTGTCTTTCTCATAATCCTCAAAATTCCCTTCAAACCACTCGACGTGGCCGTTATCCTCATAAGCCAAAATATGGGTGGCTAACCGGTCTAAAAACCAGCGGTCGTGCGAGGTTACCAACACGCAACCGGGGTAGTTCATAATACCTTCTTCCAGCGAGCGCAAAGTATCAACATCCAAATCATTAGTCGGCTCATCAAGCAGGATAACATTAGCGCCTTTTTTGAGCATTTTAGCCAAGTGTACGCGATTGCGTTCGCCACCGGATAGTTGTCCGACCTTTTTCTGTTGATCGGAGCCTTTGAAGTTGAATTGTCCGACATAAGCGCGTGAAGGAAATTCGGTCTTACCTAAGGTTACCATATCAAGCCCATCGGAAATCTCCTCCCAAACATTTTTATTCGGGTCTAATTCATCGCGAGTTTGGTCAACATAACCCAAATCAACGGTATCCCCAAGGCGAATAGAGCCGGAATCGGGTTTTTCCTGACCGGTAATCATTTTAAACAGAGTGGTTTTACCAGCGCCGTTAGGGCCGATAATGCCAACAATAGCTCCTTTGGGAATACGGAAAGATAAATCATCAATCAAAATTCTATCCCCATAGCCCTTGGTAATATGCTCGGCCTCAATTACCAAATCACCTAAACGCTCGGTCATCGGAATGTTGATGTTAGCGGTGGTGATTTTTTCCTTTTGCGCTTGATTTAACAATTCATCATAAGCACTAATACGAGCTTTGGATTTGGCTTGACGAGCTTTGGGATTTTTTTGAATCCACTCCAGTTCATTGGCTAATACACGTTGACGTGCGGTTTCTTCTCTGGCCTCTTGTTCAAGGCGTTTTTGTTTTTGCTGCAACCAAGAGGAATAATTACCCTCGTAAGGAATACCTTGACCGCGGTCAAGCTCTAAAATCCAGCCCGTAACATTATCCAAGAAATAGCGGTCATGGGTGACCATTACCACCGTACCCTTATAATCTTTGAGATGATGTTCCAGCCAAGCAACCGATTCAGCGTCCAAGTGATTGGTTGGCTCATCAAGGAGTAACATATCAGGTTGCTGCAACAACAGACGACACAAGGCAACACGGCGTTTTTCGCCGCCGGATAGTTTGGTAACATCAGCATCAGAGGGCGGGCAACGCAAAGCATCCATGGCAATTTCAATGGTGCGCTCCAAATCCCAACCGTTGCAAGCGTCGATTTTTTCCTGTAACTCGGCTTGCTCCTCAATTAAGGCATTCATTTCATCATCGGTAAGCTCTTCGGCGAAACGTGCGGAAACTTCCTCGTATTTTTTGAGCAAATCTCTGGTTTCACCTAGGCCGTCCATAATATTTTCCATAACGTTTTTTGTCGGATCAAGTTTGGGTTCTTGTTCTAAGTATCCTACTTTAACGCCATCGGCAGCCCAAGCTTCGCCGTTAAAATCCTTATCAACACCGGCCATAATTTTCAAAAGAGTGGATTTACCGGCGCCGTTGACACCCAAAACGCCGATTTTGGCTCCGGGGAGAAACGATAAGGTAATGCCTTTAAAAAGTTCTTTACCCCCGGGAAAAACTTTGGTGAGGTTTTGCATAACAAAAACATATTGAATTGCGGCCATAGCAAACTCCGTTTACTGATTAAATTTGTTTTGAAATGTTTTATATAGCAGTAAATCTTTTTTTGCAAATGTTATCTTATGAAAAAAATGAAAATACAAAAAAATCCACAAATTTGGGGATTTTTTTTCGCGACTCTTGCCAAGAGTCGTATTTTGTTTTATCAAGGCTTTGAGGGGTTTAATTTTATGCAAAAAGCGGCGATAAAAGCATTCATATGCAGTTTTTCAATATCGATGTTGGCATTTTCGGTTGCCAATCGTGCTTTTTGGTATGAAAAAAATATTACTGATACCCCCGTTAATATAAGCCGCAAAAATATTGCACTGTTCGTTAAAAATCTTCAGACTTACCGCCATCCGGTGAAAAAAATCGACCTTAATATCTTAGCCGATACGACCCCCCAGCAAGATAATTTCGGCTCGGTTGATGTCGCTTTTAATGACGTAATTACCGCAGATGAGCCGGAATACATATCGGTTCCCCTCAAAAATACCGTTGCGGCGACTTTGGCTGAAGTTACGCCGGAAGTGCAAAAAGAGGTTTCTCAAACCGTGGAAGAAAAGATTGTCTACGCCGCTTCGGTGCCGATTGAAATGCCGGTAATTGACGAAAAACCCGTTTACTCTCCCGAGAACGGAATTGCAGGCGATGCAATTAAAGAACCGGAAAATATTAACTCCCTCAAACAAAGCGTGGTTTATGCCGGTGATAATCCGGTTAATGCCGAGGAAATTACACCGCCGCCGATTAAAATCGCGATAAACAACGCTCCGGTGCCGTTGGTTTACGAAAAGAGTAATAAAACCGAAGAAATCTCTCTCGGTAAAGCTGAGGATATGAATCATATAGCTATGGCTTCAGAAAAGTCATCTATTGAAAGTATGGTACAAAATACCGCCGAACAACCTTCGTACAACTCCTCAAAAAAATGGCAAACCTTAAATGACAATCCTTGGGTGATAGCTAAAGCTAACGGAGTAAACCGCAACCTTTTGGCTGATGAGATGTCATCTGCAGGTGTCAATTCCGAAGTCGCGGCAACTTTTAATATCCAAAAAGGAACTAAGGGTGTAGATGTTGCTGCCGAGACAGTCAAAAACCTCATTATTCCTTTACCGGAAAAATTGGCAGATGATGAAAATTTGATGCCGAAATTAGCTTATCCGAGCTCTTCAGATGACGCTAAGAAAGAGAAAATTATGAATGCCCGCTCACTACGGGAAGAAGCTAAGAAAGAGCAACAATCTCTATTGACGGAAATTGATGATGACGATGAACCGGAGATGACATTAATTCCCGATAAAGAACAAGAAGAAGAAAAGTCTAAAGGTAAAAGTATTTTATCTTCATTAAGCAATATGTTATCCGGCAAGAAAAAAAATAACGTCGTCGAACCGCAGAATAAACCTCAACCGAAAAGTAAAGCATCGGCCCGTTCGGCAATTCGTCGCGCCGCTAAAGCAAATCGTCCCGTCAGTATTATTCCGAAAGAAATAAAAATGTCGTTTCAGCCTAACAAAGCTGAAATATCAGGGCAAACTTTGCGATGGGTTCAAGCTTTTGCCACCAAGGCTGCCGAGGAAGAAAATACCTCGCTTGAAGTCAGAATTGACGGTTCACGTCCGTCAGTTTTACAGCAACGCCGCTTAAATATGCTGTACAATATTCTCACCCATAAGGGTGTCGAGTATTCAAAAATTAACGTGATATTTACCGCGCGCGAGCCTAACAGCTTCATTTTGCGCATGATTAACTCAAACTCAAAGGAACAGGAAAATACGGCAAAAATAAACACATACGGCAACAATCACGTACAATGGTAATAACTGATTGAGAGTGCTTGATTATTTATTTTTCGATAGTAAAATGGGAAAAACGTTATGAAAAAATATATTCAGAGGATTGCTCAGATGGATTTAAGGAAAGCCTACAGATTATCCTTGATCGCGGTGTTCGGTTTGACCGGATGCGGCGTTACTTGGTGGGGTAGCAACGATGACGAGATAATTTATGTTGACCGTCAGACCGTGGTGCAGGAAAATGTATCTGCGCCTTGTGATAATGCTCCGGTGCGTCCGGTAATTGTGCCGCCGCAAGAAGATGATGAAATGCTTATAGATTATCGCCGCACTAACGCCGAATATCGTGATTACGGGGAAAGAACTCCTCGCGATCAGCTTTACACTCAAGGCGGTACCGGTAATAATATGAGCGCAGCAATTCCCCCCACCATTGAAGAGGAAGTCATTGATTATGAATCGGCTGTAAATTCCGCTTTTGACCAAGCTATTGAAGAAGCTTCGGCTACAGATGGCTTTAACAGCGGTGATGAAGCTGTTGAGGATTGGCTGGCTGAGGAAGGCGCAACCTTGAGAGGATTATTATCAGAGTGGTGTGAAAGATCTGGATGGCGCTTGGTTTGGAATTCCAACCGCAACTATACTTTAGCCGCCGGCGCAATGTTCCGGGGTCGTTTTGCTGATGTGGCTTCAGCGTTAATAAGAAATTTTGCTCGCGCTCAACCGGCGCCGTTGGCTACTTTTTACAAAGGGAACAGAGTGTTGGTAGTTGAAACCAAGGAGGACGAGAATGCATATAACTAGCACAATCAAAAAAATAGGAATCGGCTTAGCCGCATTGACGATGGCTGCCTCCTGTTCTATATCTACCTATGTTGATGATGTCTTGGAAAAGGATATTAAAGCCGCTTCGCGCTTGCGCGAAGATTCTAAAGTTCCTACTAAGGTAGCTAATCAAGACTTAGTTAAAGTTAATGATGATATATGGCTGGGAAACAAGAGCCGTATTGAATATGAAGGTGAACCTTTACCGGCTTATTTGGAAACCAAAGATGGTGTCACCTTAGTATCTAATCGTCCGATTAGTTTGTATGAAATCGGTGATATGATTAATCGCACAACCTCTTTAGGTATTCGTTATGCCTCCGATATTGAAGAAGAAGTACGCGCCAAAGGTGAAGGTAATCGCCCTATGGACGGAGGACAAAATGACAGTAACGGTTGGGTTTCACCGGATACTATGATTGTGTCTTATCAAGGTCCTTTAAGCGGTTTCTTAGATGAGGTTTCTTCACGCTTCGGAGTATGGTGGAAGTACGAAAATAAGGATATTTATTTTTACAAATTTATCACTAAGAGTTTTGTAATTTATTCGTTACCGTCAAAGCCGACAATGAGCTCATCTTTAGGCGGCTCGGCTTCCGGTTCGGGCGGTTCGTCTTCAATAAGTATGTCTTCGTCTATTGAGGTTGAATTGTGGTCACAGTTTGAAACTACCATTCGTTCAATGATTTCAAGCGATGCACAAATGACGGTTTCCCCATCCGATGGCACGATTACTTTGACTGCAACACCTAATGATATTAAGTTGGTAGCCAAATTCATCAACGAACAAAACGAAAGATTAGCGCGTCAAGTTGCTATTTCCGTAAAAATTATGCAGGTTTCTTTGACTGACAGCGATAATTACGGATTGGACTTAAAGGCTACTTTTAACGATGGGGTTACTCAACTCGGTGTTACCGGTTCACAAGGGATTATTGATACCACAAACCAATTAACTTGGGGCGTTATCAACAAAAATTGGACAGCATCGGCAATTATGCAGGCACTTTCGGAGAAAAATCGCGCCAGCTTAATTACCAGCGGTACGGTTACCACTTTAAACAACAAACCGGCGCCGATACAAGTTACTCAAAAACAGAACTATATCTCGGAGATGACCAAGACAACCAACGGCTCATCAGATGACAACTATGATATTTCAGTCACAACAGATGAGATTGAAACCGGTTTCACTTTGAATGTGTTACCGAGAATTTTGGAACACGGCAGAATGTTGGTTATGTTTAATATGACCTTATCTGACTTATTGGCTTTGGAAAAAGTTTCGTTCGGTAAGGGTGATGAAAACCAATACATTCAGAATCCCAAAGTAGAATCGCGCGCCTTTACCCAAGAAGTAGCTTTAACTTCCGGCGAATCGCTGATTTTAACCGGATATGAAAAGGTTACAACAACAGCTAATAAAACCGGCACCGGTTCGGCAGACAATTCTTTGCTTGGAGGCGAGGCCACTGCAGACAGAGAACGTTCGGTAATTGTTATCATTTTGACTCCGGTAATATTGGAAACTCCGCTTTTGCCGGAAACCAGAATGTCAATGAACTAAAATTTAAAGGAGTGTAAGCACAGTGCTTGATGAAAGCCAGTTAGATGACGGATTTGGAGAGGGCGGAAGTAGCCGCACTTGGGGCACGTCTATAACTGTAGGCGGAACCACTTATGCGACAAGTTTGTTTTGGCAGCCCTTACAGAATCCGGCTGATCCAATGCAGGAGATTGAAGAAACCTCAGCTGCGGTTTTAGAAGGCAGTGACTTGTTTTGTATAAAAAGCGGCCGTGCTCCGCAGTTCGGAATATGCGTTTCGCAGGAAGGATATAAAAGCGGACAATATGTTGCAGCTTGTTCGTTAGTTACAGCGATTGACAATCTTTCATCTTTTATTGCCGTTTTTCACACTAATGAGGGCTGGTGGTATACTTGCGTGCGCAATGATATTATCTTATCCGACGGTGATATGTTATTTTTATCCGAAGGAGAGGCAAAGAATCAGTTTATGTCTATGATGGCAGTGCCGGATTGGGGTATGAAGATTGCTCCGAGCGAGTGGGGTATTGACGACACCAAAGAGTTAAATTTAGCTGATATTCTCTCGCGCGGCGCACGAGCTAAATTACAAAAGATAAAAGGACTGCGCGGCACAAAACTGCTGTTGATTATTGTCTTAGCTTTAGTAGTCGGCGGCTGGTTGATTTCCAGTTTGATAGATAAATTGCTGTTTACGCCGGTAAAAAAACCGGTAGTAGTTCCGGTACGCCCTAAAATGATAGCTCAAGAGCAAGTAGAAATTAAACCGATACCTAAACCTTGGGAAAGTTTGGTTAATCCGGCTGATTTTATGCAAAATTGTTATGACGGTATCAAAAAAATGGTATCTATAACCCCTCCGGGATGGAATATCGGACTTGTTACCTGTAACGGATCAGCGGTAGCAACGTCGTGGTCACGCGATGTCGGTTTTATGTCTATTGCTGAAGAAGCAATGATTAAAGCTGATGTCAACTTGGCTTCTTACGCTTTTGATGCAAACGGTAATGTTTTAAGCGCATCGCTTACTTTGCCTGATATTGAAAAACTTTCTTCTCCTCCGGCTTACAGTATGCTGAATTTGCGTAATACATTAAACAATGAATTTCAAACAATGGATTTACCGATCGCATTTAATGAAGATACCGTGCAGGTGCAATCTGAACAACCGGATGTTCCCCCTGCAACATTTAATATGATAAAATTTAGTTTCAGTTCTCCGCATAATCCTCTGACTTGGATGACTTATTGGTCAAAATATTCGGGACTGGAAATTAACTTAATTACATATTCTCCGGATGGGGGTGTATGGTTTTATGAAGGAGCTATATATGTCTTATAAAATTAGAAATCTTTTAGTATGCTGCTCGTTTTCCTGTCTGTTGTTAATGGGAGGAGAAAAGGCTTATGCTCAGGGTGTTGTTTCATTATCCGAGGAAGCAATGTTTGATGATGAACTTGAAACCAATAAAGATTTTTTAGCGGAGCAGGCACAACCACAGCCTCAAGCTTCAGCTCAAGACCAAGACCAAGTTCAAGCACAACCTCAAGCTCCGACAGTATTCCCCAAAGGGCCGAATGCTCCTGCGGCACAACCGTCTGAGCCGACAGCAGCAAAAGCTCCGGTGCAAACTGTCGAGGCGGTAGATAAGTTACCGGTATTAGCCATTACAGATAAAAAAATAAATAATACGAAAAAAACTATTGATACCTCCGTGTCACAAGATACTAAAGGCGGGGTAGATGATTTATTTACGCAAATGTCAGATATTGAGCGTAATACAACTTTGTTGAACCTGCAACTGAAACGTGAAAAGTTGCAAAATGAAATTGAGGCCGTAAAGAATCAGCGTCGCTTAGCTATAGAGCAAGAAAAACAAAAAGCTGAGGAATTGAAACAAAAACAAAAAGAAAAAGAACAGGAACAGGAGCGTCTGAAGCTTCAAGAACAGCAGAAACTCCGCGAGCTTGATATAACCTTTGAAAATTTACGGCAGGAAAAGCTGCTTAAGGCTTATAAGAATCAAATGTTGGAAGAACAGCAAAAGTGGATAGAGCACGATGCGTTGTTTTACAAAAACATTGATGATTTGCGCAAGGAAAAACAGGCATTAATACAAAAACATCAAGAGGATTTATCCGGATTACAAGCAGCAGCTGATAACGCCTATCGGTCATACCAACTTAAGTTGGAAACTCATAAAAATGAGATTAGTAATTTGAATTCACAAATTGATGTTTTAAGAAACCGCTTATCTTCAATGGAGCAGGAATTGGAAGCAAGCAGAAGTAATCCTTTTGCCACTGATTCTGCCGGCGCCGTGCCTTCGACCGGTTCAACCGAGGCGTCACCCTCTGCTGGAACAGATTTTAGCAGCGATACTTCCGCCATTAAGGCTGAGCCGATAAATAATTCATTGGCTAAATATTACGCTGTTACCGAAATTCGCGGTCAGGGCGGTGAGTTAATTGCCAAATTAATTAATAAAAACGGTTTAGCTTTTTATGTAAAGAAGGGTACTGCCTTGCAAACCGGCCATATCATCAGCGAAATAACTTCTACCTATGTGGCAGCGGATAAAAATTATAAAAAGGATTATATATACTTCTCGGCCGGCGGAATTTTACCGGAAGAAGTAAGTGCGTTTGAGTTAGAAAAAAATAATGGCAAACAGTCTTTGTAATTACTGTTTATAATTTTTTAGAGTTTGGTGAATGACAACAGAGGAAGAGACACAACAACAGTCTGACGAAGCGGAAATACTTGAGGGTAAAGAAGAACCCGATCAAGATGGTACCGACAAGGTTGCTGTTGAAGAAACCCAACAGGATGCCAATCGCGAACAAACTTCTATTACTGAAAAATATTTTTCTAACGGCAACCGCTTATTGACTTTGCCGGGAATGTCGTTGGCCATTAATGACGATACCCGTCGTTTGTTGGCATTATTTTCCGATGGAAGATTTTTAGTCGGTGAAACTCACAAATTTGATGGGCGTGTATTAAGTTTCGAGGTTTTGGTAAGACGCAAAAAACTTCCTATATCTAAACCGATTTACGTATCACAAAATGAAATAAATGCCATTTATTCCATCGGTGAACGTGCACAAATTGCTTCTGAAACTTCTGAAGATGCTGCTTTAGAACAATTACAGATGCAAAAAGACTTTGTCAATATCATTGCTCAAGCCGCTTTGCAGAAAGTTTCCGATGTTCACGTTGTGGTTGCCGATTCATCACAAATTCTGTTCCGCGTTAACGGTATGATGAAAGTCGAGATGGAATATGGTAAAGAATGGGGTGAAGCTTTTGTTCGTGCGGCTTTCGCTTCGGCGGATATTTCCGATTCCAACTATGCCCAAAACGAATTTCAAGGTGCACAAAAACTGGGATCAACTCCTTTGCGCGGTTCTAAAGGTAAATTAATGTTGCCTCACAATGTACTGGCTATTCGCTTGCAATTTAATCCTATAGCTTTCGGTTCTCAGTACTTGGTTATGCGTTTATTGTATGCCGATGATAACCCCGATGGATCGGGAGATTTGTCATCATTGGGATTTGGCGAATATGAGGAAGATTTATTTTATCGCTTACGTGCGGTGCCGGTAGGAATGAGCATTGTGGCTGGCCCGACCGGTTCGGGCAAATCAACAACCTTACAGCGTAATATGATTAAGCTGTTACAGGAAAAAAACTATGAGTTAAACTTATTGACAGTGGAAGATCCTCCCGAGTACCCGATACCCGGAGCAAGACAAATGCCGGTTACCAATGCCAATACCGAAGAAGAAAAGGCTGAACAATTTACTAAAGCATTGTCAGCGGCTTTGCGTTCCGACCCCGATATTATTATGGTGGGCGAGATTAGAGCGTTAGCAGCGGCTCAGCTGACTTTCCAAGGTGCGCTTTCGGGGCACGGTATGTGGTCAACTCTACACGCTAACTCAGCACCGGCAATTATCAATCGTTTTCGCGATATGGGGGTTGAAACATTTAAATTACTCGATCCGGAGTTGATTAAAGGATTGATTTCACAACGCCTGTTTAGAAAACTTTGCCCACACTGCCGCAAATTAGCTCGTGAACGCGGCAATGATCCTTCGGTACAGCGCTTGAAAGTAGCTTTAGGTGATTTTGGTATGGAAAACACTTATGTGCGCGGAGAGGGGTGCAAAATGTGCAACGGAACCGGTGTTAAAGGGCGTATGTGCGTGCCGGAAATTATTTTGCCTGATGCTACATTTTTACAGCTGATGATTAGCGGCGAAACACGCAAAGCTATCGACTACTGGACGGCTGATTTGAATGGGCGAACCCTAAAAGAGGCGGCTATTGAGCGTATGCTCAAAGGATATATTGATTTAGATGAAGTGGAGCGTTGGTGCGGATTGCTGGATCAACGTCCGGTATATTAGTGAGGTATTGAAAACATGGCTGAAGAAGGTGCAAAAAAGAAATCGTCAAAGTCATTGCAGCAGGCTATGCGTAAATTTAATGCGGCAGAAGAATATTATGCCAAATTTATGATTGCTTTTGCCGGCAAGACGAGACTGAAACTATATCGCAAAATTGCTTCTTTGATGCGCAACCGCTTCTCTTTGATGGACGCGCTTGATATGTTGCACGATTCGGCTTCAAACGGTGGCAAAAACCCCGGCGAGCCTTTAGCAATTGCCATCGCCTCTTGGGGACGTGCCCTTAATAACGGTAAAACATTTTCTGAGGCTTTGAAAGGTTGGGCTCCGGATCGAGAGAGATTAATGTTGTCGGTTGGTGACGTTTCCGATCTGGAGAGCGCTTTATTAAACTTGATTAAGGTATCGGAAGGATCAACCAAAATGATACGCCCGATTGTCGGCGCTATTACCTATCCGGCATTTTTGTTGATGATGGCGGTATTAATTATTTATGCCATCGGCGTGTATATGGTTCCTCCGATGATTGATGCCGCTCCGAATGTACGTTGGCGCGGAATGGCTAAAGATTTGGTTGATTTATCCGGTTGGATTAAAGACAATTGGATAATTGCTTTCTCAGCCTTGCCGATTATTATGGCGATAATCTATTTTACCATCAGTATTTGGACCGGTCCGATTAGGGTGGTATTTGATTCCGTTCCGCCTTGGTCATTATATCGCATATTTGTCGGTATCAGTTGGTTATTGTCTTTAGCAGCTTTGGTTTCGGGAGGAACGCCTATTTCTACGGCTATGCGAGCGCTTAGGCGCGATGCCTCGCGATACCTGAAAGAACGCATTGATAAAACTTTGGTTTATATTAATAATGGTGAAAACTTAGGACAGGCTTTGGCAAAAACCAAATTGAATTTTCCTGATCCCGAGGTTATTAACGACTTGAAAATTTATTCCGAATTGGATAATTTTGAAGAAGCTTTAAATAATATGGCTAACGAGTGGTTGGAAGAATCGGTAATCGTTATCGAACAAAAAGCCAGTGTGTTAAATATGATTGCCTTACTCGCCATCGGCGCTGTTATTGCTTGGGCAGTTATGGGAACATTTGAAATGCAAGATCAAATCACCAGTGGTATGGGATAGTAATATAATGAAACGAAAAAATAAATTTATCAAATATTTGAAAAGGCTTTGGGAAGATATTAAAAACAGCAAAGTGATTATTGTGTTGTGTGCTTTGATTATTTTGGCTGTTTTAATGCTGATAATAATGATACAACAGAGTGACATCGGTGCTAAAGAAGCCGGAGTACAAATTGAAGAATTAGCATTAAGAATACGTAACCATTATAAAGCTCGTCCGGATTACTGGGGATTGACGACCGATGAGGTTATAAGTAATCACCTTTACCCTGAAAGTATGAGTATTAACGGGGGAAAATTATTGGGTTATTTTACCAATCCGGTTGAGGTAGGAATGGATGAACAAGGCAGCATTGTTATGCCGACGGTAAAAGATTTTATAATTGCTTATAATGATTTGACCAAGGCTCAATGTATAGCTTTGGCTTCTGACCGTTATCATTCAAGTTTTTGGTTAGGTTTAAAAGAAATTACTATTGTTTCCGGGAACAACCACAAAACATTCGAATGGAATAACGGCAAAATGAGCTTGCCGATAAGTCGTCATAATGCTTTACAAAACTGTCAGAACGGAAGTAATATTTTGTTTAGAATGGAATAACTTGACTATAACAAAAGATATATTACTAAAGAGAGGATTGTCACAATGCCGAATTTTTGCTAAATTGAAGACATAAGGTGCAACATTCGGTACATAAAGGAGAGGAACAATGACAATATTTAATAAAAATGACCAAAGCGGTCGATCAATGGTAGAGATGCTGGGTGTATTGGCAATTATCGGTGTTTTGTCAGTCGGAGGTATCTCGTGATATTCAAAAGCTATGGCTAAATATAAATTAACCAAAGCACAAGATCAAATAGTGATGTTGTTGATGAACATCAGAACGGCTTATGCGACATCTCCGAATTATTCGGGATTGACTTCGGCATCGGCTATTACTTATAATTTAGCTCCTAATGAGATGGCAGCCAGTGACAATAAATTATATGGCACATTCGGTGGCGAAGTTTCTATCGGATCATTAGGAACGGGTGATACTTATTTTCATATTAGGATAACTAACTTGGGTAAAGAAGCTTGTCGTTCGTTAGGATCATCAGATTGGGGGGCAGACGGTTTGGTCGGTATGTGGATTGCTAATACTGCCTCTGGTGCGACAGGTGCAGCAACGTGTTCTGAAAATACAGGTAAGGCTGTTTCGGCCGGAAGCGGTAAGTGGTGCGTTAAAGGGTTGCCGGCAACCTTATCCGATGTTAATACGGCTTGCTCGGGTGAAGTTAACTCAATTGATTGGGTTTATTACTAACTTAAAAATACAACTCTTCTTTATACAAAAACTCCGCTTTCATTCAAGCGGAGTTTTTAATTATTGTTTTATTTCGTATCCGTTATCAGCTTCCGCCAAAGAATTAGCCAATGCAAAATCTCCCGAAGAAATAGCGTGAATAACATATAAAGGTTCACCAACATCAACGCTGTCGCCGACTTTTTTTAACAAATCCACTCCGGCACCTACATATTGATTTGAACCGGCTAAAACGGCAATCTGACTTATGCGTTGATTATTAATTGTATGAACAATGCCGGAAGAAGGCGCAGCTATTTCGCGGGTTAAATTACCTAAACGTGCAGGTTCGGACTTGCCTTGGGCGTAAATTATCTTATTTAAAGCCTCCAAAGCCCGTCCTGAGGTTAAAATCTCTTTGGCAACGTGATAGCCCTGTCCGCCACGTAATTTGGGATCAAATTCCAAAATTCTGCCGGCTAAAAATAAAGATTTTTCCAACAAATCTTTCGGGGCGTCCTCGCGATTACGCAAAACTTTCATCGCATCACGCGCCTCAAGCATTGCTCCTATTCCGTTGCCGATAGGTTCACTGCCATCGGTAATAACCACATCAACCGTTAACCCTAGCATATCCCCTATGTATTCAACCAATTTGCGTATTTGCACCGCTTCAACTGTCGATTTGATACGTGCCGTTGCTCCTACAGGAATATCCAACACTAAATTGGTAACTCCGGCAGCTAATTTTATTGCCAAGATTTCCGAAACAATGTGTTGCTGCTGCGAAATGCCTATAGACTTTTCAATAAAAGACATCAATTTACAGGCTGAAGCAATCGATAACTTATTATAATCGGCAATTACGCCGCGATTTTCTTCCAGCAATCGGGCAATTTTATTTTCATCCAAATCGACATTAGCTAACACAGAGAACGTATCGGCGACACCCGTGCTTGAAGTAACCGAACGCGAAGCTGTTTTTAATATCGGTAATCCGTAAGCCGCCACAATGGCTGTAATAACAATATCGGTTTTATTCCCCGGTACTCCGCCGATGCAATGATGGTCCACCACCATATTTTCTTTATCCCAATGGAAAACTTTTTCACCCACCAATGCTTCGGTTAAAGATAAAATCTCCGGTGCTGACATAAACGACCCCGAAGCAATCAAAAATGAAGCTATATCCATATTGGAATAACGCCGGTTAGATATATCATTAATGATGCTTTTATATTCAACGGCCGACAAAATATTACCCAGCATTTTACGTTTAATAAAAGGTATTGAGGTCGGCACCGGCGCTATACTCAAATTAACCGAGGCACCTTCCGGTAAATTAATTTGCGCAAAAGCTTCATTATTAAGCCCTAATTCTTCCGGAGATACAATTGCCTCATCATCAACTATCTCCAAAAAACCGAATATCGGTATTGCTCCGCCGTGCACCTCGACCTTAGTAAGCGCATTTATTGCATCGACCTTGTAAACTTCGCAATCACGATGCACATAAACTATATTTTCATTAAAAGAACTTACAGCAATATGTTTAAGGTTCAGCATAGTCAGCTCGCAATAAAAACTTTTTTCAGATATTTTTACGCAATAATATAGATAAAATATTTATCAATTTATCACGCAATTCCAAACGATTAACCACTATATCGACCATACCGTGTTCGCGCAAATACTCGGCGCGTTGAAAATGCTCCGGCAAAGTTTCGCGAATGGTTTGCTCAATCACCCGAGCTCCGGCAAAACCGATAATACTTCCTTTTTCAGCAATATTTATATCGCCTAACATAGCAAAAGACGCCGAAACACCGCCGGTCGTCGGGTCGGTTAAAACAGAAATATACGGCAAACCTTTCTGTTTAAGTTGATTAACCGCAGCTGTTGTTCGCGCCATTTGCATCAAGGATAACATTCCCTCCTGCATACGCGCACCGCCGGACGCGGAAATAAGTACTAACGGCGCTGATGTTTTAACGGCAAACTCGCAAGCTTTAGCAATACCTTCGCCAACGGCTATACCCATAGATCCGCCCATAAATGAAAAATCCAAAGCCCCCATAACCGTTTTAATACCGCCAATTTCACCGGTAACTACTTTAAGCGCATCATCATTATGAGTAACGCGACGATAGGCACGTAAGCGGTCAATATAACGTTTGCTATCCTTAAAATTAAGCGGATCATCTTGAACTTTAGGCAGACTCACCGAGCGGTATTTGCCCTCATCAAAAAGCATTTTAAATCTGGTTTCCAACGGCAGACGCAAATGATGACCGCAAAAAGAGCACACAAAAAAATCTTTTTCCAAATCTTTGTTGAACAACATCTGCCCGCACTCGGGACATTTAGTCCACAAGTTATCCGCCACTTCTTTGGTAGCCGTTTTTTTGATTTTCGGGCGAACGAAATCCGATATCCAGTTCATTTATCAGCTCCCTTGTTTGAGAGAAGGCCCGATAAAAAACTTTTTCAACCGCTCCTTAAAAGACGGTTTGCTTTTTTCCGGTGTTGCGGATTTAAGAACATCAATATTACCGCGCAGATCTTCAACTTGCTTATTTAATTTTTCCTGCTCTTTATTCATCTTGCGATTTTCACGACGTTGCGCCCGCAACATTCGGCGTAGCGGCGAATACGAAACCCAAGTAAAAAACCAACCGGCTAGATAACCTAAAGCATACAGGAAAACTATCAGGACGCTCTGCGAAACAGTAATTTCAATATCTGCCGGCCACAAACTCAACTCTACCATATTGTTGTTTACAAACGCAAACAACAATAACAACGCAATCAACGGCAACCCGATTATTATTTTGAAAAAAAACATTCAGCCTCCTTTATGATTACCGGCAGAGCCAAGCGCAACCGGAAAATTATTTATTAAGCATATCAAAAAGATGCTTGCCACATTTGAAATGCGGTATTTTGCGTTCACCAACTTTAACTTGAGCTCCGGTACGAGGGTTCTTAGCCATACGGGCACTGCGGCTCCTTACCGAAAAAGTTCCGAAACCTCTGAATTCCACTCTATCGCCGCGAGTTAAAGCATCGCTGATATTGCCTAAAATAACGTTGACAACTCTATCTACATCTTTGAGAGTAAGATGAGGATTTTTTGCTGTAATTATTTCAATTAATTCTGACTTGGTCACTTTTTTATTCCTTATTAAAAATTGTTGTTGTTTTATATTATATCAATTTTGCAAAAATCCAATATTTATTTTGGAATTTTCGCCGTTTTTTAATCGTTTGCCACGATTTGTTTTAAATCTGCCGAGCTGTTGTCCTCTGCCAATTCAATCTCTTCAATCTTTTGTATCTTATGATCAATTTTCGATGAAGAAATTTTAATTTGCTCTACATCATCACAAGCTTGGCGAAAATGCCTATCTAAGTTACTGACGCGCTCGTCAAGCCTTCTGATATCCTCTATCAGACAGCCGACTTCTTTTTGAATAATTCCAGCTTGTTTGCGCATATGTGCGTCTTTCAGTACAGCGCGCACCGTATTTAGGGTAGCCATCAAGGTAGTGGGAGATACTATCCAAACCTTGGCCTTGTATGAAGTTTCTACCACATCAATAAAATTAGCGTGCAACTCGGCATAAATGGCCTCACTTGGCAAAAACATTAAAGCTGATTCGGCGGTTTCACCGGCGATTATATATTTCTCGGCAATATCCTTGATATGCTTAATTACCGAGGCTTTGAAAAAACGTGATGCCTCCAACTTTTCTTTGTCATTTTCGGCATTGCGTAAGGCATAATAACTCTCAAGAGGAAATTTGGCATCAATCACTATTGCTCCCGGAGGATTGGGGAGTTTTAGCAAGCAATCGGCTTTTTTGCCATTACCGAGCAAAGCTTGAAAAGTATATACACTGGGCGGCAGAATCGATGTCACCAAATCATTAAGCTGAATCTCGCCGAAAGCACCGCGCGCCTGTTTATTGGATAATACTTCTTGCAGGGATACTACTTGTTCCGACAGTGAGGAAATTTTTTGCTGCGCCGCATCGATTTTAGCCAACCGCTCACGTAAATTTGCCAAAGTTTCATCGGTTTTAGCTGAAGACTGCCGTAATCCCTCACCGACACTTTTGGTAACGGCAAGCAATTTTTCATCGATAACTTTTAAAACATCACCACGTTGCTCGGCTAAAGCGGCGAACAAGCGGTTTTGGGTTTGAGTATTAATTTCACTCAACGCTGTAAGGCGTCCGCTCAAATCCCCTTGTGATTGCAAAAAAAGCTCTCTTATACCATTGTTGCGACGCAACAACAACATACTTAAACATACCAATAACATTACACTTAAAGCGATTATCAGCAAAATAACCGCGTTTTCGGTAATAAAATTATTCAGCTCTTGCAAATTTCCGCCCCATTTTCATAAACTTTTCACTACGTTTGCGCTTTAATTCTTCGCCGGTAAGTAAGGATAATTCTTTGAGGTGTTTAGCGATGACGTCGCCGGTGCGAATAATCATCTCTGACTTACCGCGATGTGCTCCGCCGATAGGCTCGGGAATAATCTCGTCAATAATCCCCAAGCGGCGCAAATCTTGCGCGGTTAAACATAATGCCTCGGTAGCCTCTTTAACTTTATCGGGCGAACGCCACAATATCGAAGCACAACCTTCGGGAGAAATCACCGAATAAATTGAATGTTCCAACATCAAAATACGATTAGCCGTGGCAACCGCGATAGCGCCGCCGGATCCTCCCTCTCCTATGATGGTAGAAATGAACGGAACTTTTAAGTTTAAGCAACGCTCAATACTTGAAGCGATGGCTTGAGCTTGTCCGCGTTCTTCCGCATCAACTCCGGGAAAAGCTCCGGAAGTATCAACAAAAGCTATAACCGGTAAATTAAATTTATCCGCCAGATCCATCAAACGTTGTGCCTTGCGATAACCTTCCGGCTTAGCCATACCGAAATTATGTTTAAGGCGGGTTTCCAAATCATACCCTTTTTCCTGCCCCAAAACTATTACCGACCGCCCGCGAAAACGCCCCAAACCGCCGATTAAAGCTTGATCATCACCGAAAAGGCGATCACCGCTTAATAATTCAAAATTATCAATCAATCCGTTGATGTAATCAATTGTGTGCGGGCGAAGAGCGTGGCGGGCAACTTGGGTTTTTTGCCAAGGAGTGAGTTTTGAATAAGTTGATTTCAGCAATCGTTCCAATTTGGCTGTAAGGCGGTCAATTTCCGCATCAAGTTTCATCCCATCGGATTTAGCTAATTCCTTGAGGTGAGTTATACGTTCCTCAATCTCAGCAATACTTTTCTCAAAATCCAAAATTGATGTTGTAGAATCGCTCATAATTTTCTCTTCAATTATTAACCCATTGGTGGCTTGTTTAGCATATTTTTTTATAAAATACCATAACATTTTTATTCTATGTAGGTATTTTTTAACATAAAAACTAATTTTTCATCGAATCGATTTTCTTAATCCAATATTAACCAATAATGGTTAAAATGGAGCAGATAAAAGAGGATATTTTTAAG
>ERZ842401.2486-NODE-2486-length-24624-cov-4.974114_pt1 | contig 24624 bp, 41 predicted proteins | sample MGYA00521270_ERZ842401 | MGnify/ENA primary metagenome ERZ842401 (study PRJEB31892, sample SAMEA3878208) | bioreactor metagenome | biome: Moose rumen | place: Sweden | collected 2011-10 | study: EMG produced TPA metagenomics assembly of the PRJEB12797 data set... | reverse complement strand
GACCTTGTAGATATTGTACTTTCTACTAGTGGTACAATTATTAATAACTTACAAAGGGGAAATGTATTTAGTGGACAAGTTGGTCAAAATGGGGCTTCTGGAGCAATAAGGTATGTAGAAGATGGTCCTTCTGACATAATGCAACGATTTTGGCACCATTTTAACTTTAGAAATAATGCTACACTAGCTAAAACCCTTCAAATTGAAGAAGGTAAGTAGCCAAGTTATAAAGATTTTAAGGATTGGTTATTAAAAGGAACATATTATCAAACGGCAACAAGACTAAGAGAACTAGTTAGATTGGCATACGGTAATCCGGAATCAGAAGAGAAGCCTAATATTAACAAAGAAGTTTTCGTAGAATTTCTTGAATCTCGTTTGTAGTAGAAAGAAAAACAACTTGCTTTAATTGAAGCTGACGATAAAGTGCTTCAAAAGACTAAAGGTAATACAGCTCAAGATATAATTGCTGAATTAGACCAATTAAAAGGAGTGGATGTTACCAACCTCAAAAATAGATTACAAGGTTCTTATTACGCTAACAACACACGTCAAGCTTTTCTTAATCATAAGCTTAAAGTAGTTAGACAAATAGAAGAATTGGATAAAGCTATTCAATATGCAAACGGACAAAATATGAATCCATTTGATATAAGAGTGGCTTCTTTTGTAAATGAGTTTATAGGAGAAGCTTATCAAAATTCTGATGTAGGATTTGCTTCTATAAAAAGTCGTTATGATAGAATGCTTATATCTCTATTTAGAACAGAAATGCGTAACTGGAACTTAGCTAGAAAACGAATAGAAGCTGATAAGGATGCTTTCGGAAATTCTGTTTTTGAAAAGTTAAAACATTTGGAAGAAATTAATGCTGAATTGGCATTATTACAACCTTTAACTAGGCTTAATCAAGGATTGTACAATTCTGTAGCAGACCAAATAAATTTTATTGATAAATTTGAAACTATAATAACTAAAAGGGCAAAACGAGCTAAAATAACTTCAACTAAAGCTCTCAAAGAGTTTGCTACTTTAAATAAAGAATTATTTGGAGAAAATAATTATAGAATTGATATGAATAGGTTTATTCATGATAAAACTTACCAAGATGCAGCTTGTAGAGCTTACGACTCTATTAAATGTATGGTAAATCCTTTACGAGTTATTCTTAATGTTGAACATTATTTGGGATATTTAACTACTATGAATGCTAATTATAGTGCAGACGAATTGGCTAGTGGTAAATATAGAATGATTCATAAGATGGTAAAGGAAGTATTTCCTGGATTAAGACTAAATTCCACTTCTAAACTAAGAGCGATAAAGCGTACACAACAATTCTATGATTTAATTATAAACAATGAATTTTTAGGAAGATGCAATGAGCTATACCCTATCACAATTAAAGAGGGAAAATATTACGATGAAAGTGGGAAGTTAGTTTCTTTGAATGGTGGGGAAATAACTTTGGACTTACGTACAGAAAATGGAAAAGCAAGTTTTAAATATTGGATGGAACACATAGTTTTTCCAAGACTTAAAGACGAACTTAAAGGAATAAATAGTTTTATTGATGATATTTATCCTACTAAACAAAACTTTGTTTCGTCTACAATGAATGCTGTTACTTGCTATACACTTCCAACAAGTATGCTTCCTAAAAAAGGCTCTGAAGAAGAACAAAAGTTAATTAAATACAAAAATCAATTAGCTGCTTTAGATTATAATCATAAAGTATTTGGAAATTTATTTAATTTAATTTATATTTACAATACTATAGTATATAATGGATAGGCTAATAGTACATCATTAACAAGATTAATAGATGAACTTTCTTATAAAAAACATCCTATTATAAAAGAACATAATAATATAAGAGCACTTCACAGTCTAAATTCAGAAGATGAACTAATCTTTGATATGAATGATTATATTTAGTTTATATCTGAACGTATTGATATGACACAACATAAGGCGGAGAGAGGATTTGTTCGCAACGACGATACTGGAAAATTTGTATTCGTACAGAAAATCAATATTGATTTTAATCAATCAAGTGATGAAGAGGATTTTTATGAGAACGAAGGCTTAGAATATGAAGAATTCTTTTATAACGCTATTGATTATGATGAAGAAACAACACGTAAAGAAACATTTGAATAGAAGTGCTCTAGACTTGGTTATGAAATAGTAAATTCCTTCTCTAGAGGTTAGGATTTCGTTCATTCTTTTGGTACATTCTCTAATGAAAATACTATAGTAAGTAATGAAGACAATACATTGTCATTAGATAAAGTTTCTAAAACGGTAACATGGGTTAAAGCCGATGGAACTAGAGTAAAAGAACTTATTTCCACAGTTAATAAGAGATTCACTAAGTATGAAGGTAACGATAAACTAGGAGATAAATGGTTATACGTTACTTAGAAAATTAGTAAATCAGGAAGACGTAATGTTGCTGCATTAAATGTAGATTTTGATAGTACATTAAATACTTTAAGAGTCTTAGACGAGCTGTCTAATTGTGAATAATGGATGCGTGTTCGATAGTAAAAACTGAGAAATTCCAGACAAAGCAAAAAATGTCTGGAGTTTCTCCAGTTGTTTTAGCTGCTACTACATTAAAGTTCAGAGAGAAATACGGAAAAGATCCAGAAATGGACCAAATTCCATACGCTAACTCTGAACCTTATTTGAGAGAGCAACTAAAAATAAAGGATGATGTTGTTGATAATAACAACTTATTAGACTACACTGGTACAGAATCTGTAGAAGATGCTGTAGTTAAATTAAATAATACATTTCGAGATTTAAATATAAAAATTATTCCTGTAGGAGATTAGTCTATAATTCAAGTATCGAAAAGACCTTCTGAATACTCTACAAAAGAAGATTCTCCTGTAGAAGTAGATAAAGATATAACCCCTCAACAAAGTAGAGTTGCTGTAATAACTATGTTAGATAAACTAAGAACTCAATTTGGAATAAATATAAAATATCTAACATAGGAGGACTTAGCTGATCAATTTCCAAATATAGCAGATATTACTGGAGTAAAGGGCTTTGTCTTTAATGGAGATATTTATATAAATACAGATATTGCTTCGATAAGTTCTCCTGTGCATGAATTACTTCATATATTTTTAGGGGGAATGCGTTATCAAGATCCAATGTTGTATGAAAAAATAGTTAACTCCATAGAGGATTTAGATAATTATAATGCTTTAGCTAAGCCTTATTTAGGAGTTAGAACTAGATTGGATATTAATGAAGAAATATTTATAAATCAATTTTCTAAATATCTTACCGACCAATTTAACTTTATAAAGAAACTTCCTAATTCTACATTAGATCAAATATTCTATAACATAAATAGGATCCTTGATAGTAGTTTAAATGGAAACTACAGTGTTAATTCTGCAAACCCTCAGGAACTATATTCTATGAATTTATTAGATATTGCAGAATTAGTTTAGTCTGATTCCTTTAATCCAAAGTATGTAGGAAGTTTAGACGATGCTACTATTCATAGAATAACAGCTAATTTAAAAGAAGATTTATTAAAAACAGGTGATTTAATAGAAGTTTGTGACTAATGGCTTGCAAATATTATTATAAAGGTTTAAAAGAATTTAATTCCGAATTGGAATTAGATAATTTTTTACTTTCTAATCAAGAAGCATTTAAAATGTATGGGGATATTGTGTTTGATAGAATACCTGAACAAAATACCTGTTTAGTAAATCTTCATAAAACTCATACGGAAGAAATTCAAAGATTAAAAGAATTAGGAAAGTCTTATAGAAGTGCTCATCTTCCAGATTTTGGATTCGATGACATTGATTATAGCGATTCTACTAATCCATATATAGGTGTAACTAAAATGTTACAAGATGTAAGAATTCAAGGAGATGATGGAAAAATGCATCGGTTATTCCCTGAATTTAATGCTGATGATTTTGAGGAAGATGGAGTAATGAAAAAGGGTTATTGGTCTCGTAAATTCGAAAGCTGGAGTAAAGTAACCGACTTGGAAAAGCTTCCAGAAGAGGAAAAGGAATGCTTATTTGATACAAACGATGATGGACAATATATTTATACTCCAATTACTAAAGAAATGATGGAGCAAGCGAGAAAACGATTTACTGCTAAATGGAAATTTCAAAAAATTCAAGGTTTAGCTTTACATGAAGTTTTTAATGCTTTCTTTTCTGGAGATGAAAATAATAAATCATTAAGACGCTATCCACATGATAAAATAAAGCATTATCTTACTCAAAGATTACAAGATAAAATGATAATGACTTCTGAAAATGGGGAACCTTATTCCGAAGACAAATTTTTTAATCTTGTTTCACCTGAAGTTTTTGATGATATGGTTGAGATTGTTAAGAATTTTAACCAAAAATTGACAAAAACCTGCGGATATGACTCTATTTGTTTACCAGAGTTTGAAATTACAAGTACTGCTATTAATAATGAAGGAGTAGAAGTTCCTGTTGTTGGACGTATAGACTTACTAGTAATTGACTAGAATGGCAACTTGCAATTCTTTGATTATAAAGTTTCTCCTAAACCTTATCTTAAAGCAGATCCAGAAGGAATTGGTTATGACCCTGCTAAAGTACGATCTTTTAGGTATCAGTTTGCCACTTATAAAAGAATGTTAGAAAGAGCAGGAACTCCCATTGACTCAAGAACAAAAACGTATATTGTTCCATTACAAATGGAGAATGTACATAAGGAAGAGGATGATTCTTGGGTATACGATGGAGTAAAAGAATATAGTACTGTATGGGAAGATTTGACATCTTCCATAAGCAGTCCTGATATTCAGCGTAATCTACAAAAATTTCTTCCATTTGATAGAAAAGTAGCTGTAGTGGATGCTGGAGATGTGTTGACTGAAGTAGATAAAGGTATGAAAAGAAGTTTTCCAACATATTCTTCGGAAACAGATAATTCTATAGAGGGAATTACAGAAGCTTTGAAAAATCATAAACGTAAACCTTTAGAAAATAAAAACTCAAAAGGAAAATATGAAACATATTATTTTGGAAGAAAAATTGAAGCTGATACTCCTGTAGAATTAGTAAAGAAGTGTAAAGAACACGCAGATAGTGTTTTGAATCAATAGGCTGGAACTTTTGATATAGTAAAAAGTTCTTTAATGGAAGCTCAATAGCATAATTCAGACTCTAGTCAATATATGTATCAAGGAGAAGTTTCAAAAATGTAGGGTAATGTCGTTACTTAGGGATTAACTTCTAATGTGCTAAGTAGATACGCTACTAATCGGTGGGAAGTATTAGACTCGAAAGATTATCCAGCTTTGAAACAACTTGATGCTTTGGGAATATTAGTTGTGCAAAATAAACTTACTAAAGCAGTTGATTTTATTAAAGTATCTAATAAGCATTTATATAACCGAGTATAGTTAGGTTCTAAACAAAACAATTTGTTAGGAAATTACTTATCTGATGTACAAATAGAAAATATGCCTAATGAGTTAGCTTTAGAAAGTGTACAAGGTAATATTGAAATGATGGAAGTAATGTTTGCCATAAATAGTATTCCATCGTTATTTGTAGAAAATTCGGCAATAGTTGGAAATATTGTTGTTCTTAATCCATATTTACAACAGCAAATGCCTCCTACAAGTAACAAATAGCTGTTATATAACTTTTCTAAATTGATGAGTTTAGGTAATTTGGGAAATAACAACTTCAGTCTTGATGGTAAGGCAACTGGAAAAATATTAATGGCTAGTTTAGCTGAAAATGTTAGACTCAGATTTAATGAAATAATTGCTGATGGAGAAGCTAACGGATATTCTGGAAAGCTTGGAAGGGCTAAAGGGTTAATTAGTGCTGTATCTGAATGGGATTCTTTTATGGGAAATCCTCAAATTCTAAGAGCTAAATTACAAAGTTTAGCAAAAGGACTTGAAGATGCCTATCAATTAAAAAATCCAGTTAAAACCATACAAACTACTCCTGAATACGCATTATATCAAAATATTCTTACTGCGATTGCTGAAATTGATGGATATGATTTCAAACAGCAAATAAGTGGACACGATGCAGCTTTAGAGCATAGAAGATTCTGGGCTAAAGGATGGTCTGGACTTTATATTGATAATCCTGGAAACCAAACAAGTAGTATTCTTAACGTAACTGCTGAAGCACAAAAAGTAGCACAGTAGAATATACGTGATGATATGTAGAGATTTGTCACTAAAATGGCTCCATTACTTAAAAAACTTTAGGATAGTAGAAATGGAATCAAGGATGCTCGTTTATTTGAGAAAATGACTAGAGTTGTTGGCAAACCCGGCAGTTATGATTTAATATTTGTTGATCCAGAAAGTCCAGATTTAAATGAGCCAGAAAGAGAGTTTCTTAGATTTGTTTTAGATGTAGTTAATACAAATCGTAATTTAGAACCAGATACCGAAGGATATTATAGAGTTCCCTTGTCTTTAGGAGGTAATGATTCTAAAAGATTAACTACATCTTGGATGCAAGAAATTAAAGAAAAATTTAGAAGTCTTAATCCAAAAATAGCCTTGAAGAAAGCCAAGGAGAAATATGAAGGCTTACTTGACGAAGACACTAAGGACAGTATAAGAAGAAACGAAATATGGGAATATCAAGTAAGGTTTGATGCAGGAGAAGATCCGTACACAAGAGAACAAATTATTAATGATGAGTCAAAAGGAGGAGTTGGTCGCTTTGAACGTAATCTCGAAACTTTAGTGCTTGAGCACGTATTTGCTTACTCTATGAAAACTCACATGGACGAAATATTCCCTACTTTAAAAGCTGCTATGATGCATTTAGTAAGCTCTAATTTAGCCCGAAACGAAGAGTCTGCAAATTTTGATACAGATATAAAATATATGTAGGATTATATTACTGCTAAGATATTTAATCAATCTATTATTAAAAATTAGACTTACCGTGATATAGAAACTTTTAATAAGTGGGTTATGGGAGCAGCATCTAAAATAGCTTTGGGACTAAATCCTCACCAACTATACCAAGGATTAGATGGTATTTGGAAAGATACAAGTCTTATATTTAGAAATATGGCAGGAGGTAATATTCCATATACGGCTAAACACATGAAAGATTCTTTTTTTACTGTATATAGGGATATTGCTACAAATAGTGAATCTGTATCTAGTTTATTAAATAAACTATATGGAATAAATGATATGGACTTAAACACCTATGTAAAAAGAATTACTTCTGATCAAATGAGCTTAGATAATTTCTTATTTAAGTTTGCTTCTCGTCCCGATTTTTATAATAGAATGACTATGTTTGGTGCTCACATGAGGGCTGATGGTTGTTGGGATGCTCATTCTGTAGTAGATGGACAATTAGTATATGATTGGACTAAAGACGAGCGATTTAGTTTATATTCATAGAATGTTGACTATAATACATTATCTTCCGAACAAAAGGCATTGTATGATAAATAGAAAGCATTATATATAGCTATGGCTAGACAATTCATTGCCGAACGTACAAGAAATTTAGATGGAAGTGAATTTAAAATTGAAGATTGGTCTAAACCAGTTCCTCTTCCAAAGGCTTACACAACAAAACAAGCTGAAGCTCTTAAAGATGAAACTGACAAAATTTATGGATATTATTCTCATGAAAAGAAATCTTTATGGCAATCTACAATGGTTGGAAGTTTGCTTATGCAAATGAATACATATTGGTCGTCTAAAAAGAATCAATATTTAGGTAAGTCTGGAATAAATATTCAGGGTCAGTTTGAACATTATCAAGAAGCAGCTAGAGATGAAGAAGGTAATGTAAAAAAGGATGAAAATGGAAATACTATCATGGAAAAGTGGTATGAAGTAGTGGATGAAAATGGTGTTCCTACAGGAGAATATATTCCAGAAAGCAAACGTACTGGAAATACAATACCTTTTATGGTTTGGAAAGGTTAGTTTGAAGAGGGAATAGCATTAACTCTTTATAAATGTTGGGTCCAATTAGTAAGAGGTGATGAATCAGGACAGAAAGGCTGGAATCATATGTTGTAGTCTATTTGGAATAATGAGGACGAAAACTTAAGACGTATGTATCGTAACAATTTAGTACAATTATGGCATGATTTATTTATGTGGTTAATTATGGGAAATATCGTTGTTCCCTTACTAAATGTTGCTGTAGATGATTATTGCAAAAAACACGATGATAAAACTATAGGTAATGCTGTGGTTAATATGTGTTTAAAAGAAGCAGTAGCATCAACACAAACTTCTTTTGATGATTTTAATTTTGTTAAAAGTATCGGAGGTAGAGGTATGAATTGGACTCCTTTTGCTTATCAAACTATTACTAGACAGTACGATAACTGGAGTAGAGTACTTGGAGGTAAAAAGGATTTATATGATGCAATGATTAAAACATTTGGGGCTACACGTACAACTGAGCCTATATGGGATTACATTAAAATATCTACAGTAGGTGAAAAAATAGGAGAGCGTAAGAAAAAATAACGCGAACCAAAAAAATAAGGGCAATAGCACGAGGGATTACTCCCAAGCACTATTGCCCTTAAACTGTTTATTGTTTTCTAACCAACTTTTTCTAATCATTACTGCACTATAAAATTCGTCACTCCATTCTAAAGGAGTGGGAACTACAGTATTTTCTCTATAACCTTCCAATTCCATAAATGCTTGATAGTCTGGGAATCGGAACAAAATCCATTCTTCCATTTATAAATTATCAATAAATTTTTTCTCCTTCTTTTTCAAGTATAATCCAATTTCCAAGTGTATCCTCTTCACAAAAACAGGAAGTAATACAATTTTCCTTTTCAATATCAACAACCGCTAAAGCTTTAAAAGATAGAAGATAAGGGTTAGTAAATTTTATAGAATCATATTTTTTCTTAATTTTACTATAATCTAATGATAAATAAGTTATTGCAGATGTGTCATATTCACTTCCTACTTCTTCAAAAATTGCGTATAAGTTCATAGTGTTCCATTTATAAATTATCAATAAATTCATTAACTATCTTACGTAATTCCTCTTAAAAATTTGATGCCTATAATAAGGATCAGTCAGGTCTTGTGAATAGGGAATACCTCTTGTATCAGAAACTTGCTTTTCTATCGTTATGTTATATTCTGAAGTATTCATTTGTTTACAAATTTATCAAATTTAGTAATAACTTCTTTAAATTCATCAGGAAGTTTAGCAAGTACAAACTCACTTAATCGTACACTCATTTTACCGTAATAAGCATAAGCAATACTTCCTGCCATTGCTGCTAAAGTATCTGCATCTCCACCCATAGCAATTGCTTTAGTAATACAGTCTTCGTAATTTTTGCTTTCAATGAACGCAAGAACTGCTACTGGTACTGAACCTTGACAAGATGAGTCAAAATGGTAATTCGGTCGTATTTCATCAAGAGTTCTTGGATGAAATTCGGAATACCATCCTGTAAACAATTCATACTTAAAATCATCTATAAGCGTTGGAGAGTCATGTAAAGAATTGTAAATAAACTTAGCAACACATTGAGCACCTTTAATTCCTTCTGGATGATTATGAGTACATTCAGCAGATGCTTTAGCAAAATTCAAACATTGTTCTGTGTTTTCTGCTACATATCCAACAGGACTAACTCTCATCGCACTCCCATTCCCGAAACTTCCGTATGGTTTATAATTATCATCCCAAACCCATTTTCTAAATAACTTACCACAGCCTTTAGCATTATACCTTCTAAACCAATATTGATAAGATTCAGCAAATGGAATGTCCTCCATTAAAGCATGAGCTGTAGCAATCGTTCCTATTGTATCATCAGTAAATGTAGCATCTTTACGAAATAAATCTATGCTCTTTTCATTTTTAGTTCTGTGCCATTCATAGTAGGAGCCACAAACGTCTCCTGCTATAGCACCTAATAAGATATTATTCATATTTTTTGTTTTTAACTATAGTGGAATATCCATCCTTTTGAACTCTGGTTGGAGTAGTCATGCGTCTTCTAAAACTTTTAAACCAAAACTTTATATCGTTATGAAAATGTTGTCCAACCTCATACTTGTCAGAATTTACATCAGTTACTAGCATCTTAAATAAGTACTTTATCCAAATCTAAGGCGATTGCATCTCTAGGGATAGATTCAATAAGTACATTATTAAAATCTAAATACGTTGTTTCTTTAAGCAACTCTTTCAAAAATTCCCATCCTTCAGAATCTTTATTTGACCAGTCGTTATGTAAATCAATTGGAAATATAGTTAATTTTCCAAAATGATATTTAGTCGGATAGACACTATCAGGTTTAGGAAATACTAAAGTAGTATTCCAACCAATAGTCCAACCTTCTCTTGCAGGGGTTACTACTAAGTAATTATTAATTTTACTAATATTAATAAATTGATTTGGATCTTTTTTAGCTTGATTATATAAATCCAGTTTGTCTTTTATGTCCATAATTATATTTTAAATTTTGTTGAAATAATAGCTATATTAGCACCTTCTTTCTTTATAAATCTAGGAGAACGTCCAGCAGTCGAGTACTTCCGCCTAGGTATATCTCTGCGACAATCAAAAAGTATACCATATTTATCAGATTTGAAAAAACTTAATGTGGGATTTTTTCTTAATGGTCCTTTTCCTATTGGCACAAAATGAGGATTTTGATTATCGTAATAAATTTTTATATTTCTATGACAGTCGACATTTTCTTTAGTCATACTACATATTTCTTTACTATTTCACTAATTATCTTACCTTCAGCAGTAGGAAACTGTAATTTTAATGCTTTAATAGCAATTCCCATACCTTTCTTTGGAATTTTCCCATTTTCACAAAAATTATTTTGTGGACTTTCTGTGAGTTTACTTTTAAGAAAATCCTCGATTTCTGATAGGCTAGGAGTCGCAGGAAGAAGTTCTTTTAGTGCATCCGAATAACTCTCCATATTAGGAATTAAATCGTCTCTGTGCACACTTTTTGCAATTTCCAACTCTTCTTCCGAAATTTTTATGAGTTTCCGAATAATTTGAATTTCGGACTCCTCACTATATTCTTTAGCATTTTTAGCTGTTAAGTAATTTAACTTTTCAGCTTTGATAGCACGATACACCTTTGTATGCAGGGTATCGTGCTTTTTCATTGACTCTTTTATAAGTTCTTCGAGATTTAACATAGTACCTATAAATTGTTCTAAGATTAATCATTATCAAAACTACTTGATGAATTATACCATTTAATATTTGTCGGAGTTGCTATATCGTCTACATCATAATCATCTATGATTAAGCATCCGCTCTCTTCAATATATTCTGCCTTGTCGGCATCCGACATATTTTGAAATTGTTCAAATTCCTTATCGGTAACTTCAAGTTCATAATGTCCGTACCTAAGATGTCCGAGTATATAATCAACATCAGCCGTTATTGTTTTCATTCTTATAGTAATCTTTAAGTTTTAAATAGAATTCTTTTAACTCATCTTCAGCACTTACATTATCATCAATTACTTGTTGTATAAGATAATCTATCACCTCTATTTCAAAGCCCCATTTATCTTGCATTAAAATATTCCACATAGCATCTATGTCGGACTGTGATAAATCAACATTATATAAACTTACATCAATTTTCATCAACTAACCCTCCTAACATTATAAACCCACATTACATCAGCAAAGTCGATGTATATTTGAGAGTTACCATTATTTTCAACACGTAATCGTAAAGTACCATAATCTCCATCTTGATCAATTACTTTAAACTGTACTTGAGTTCCAGAAGAATCTCTTGGAGGAGTCATTGTGTATAGTACTTTATACACTTGAGTTTCATTACTATAGATAACAATAATATCTCTATCTAAATCAAATTTTACATCACAAATACATCTCTCCCAATCAGACCATGAAGTCCAATATCCGTTTGCTTTCTTATATTTAATAGCAACTTCGGAAGTTTTGTACCATTGAATTTGAGCGTTAGCAATGCTAAATGTAAACATTGCTAACATTACTATAATAAATTTTTTCATGTTATACATCAAAATAAATTGGGTCATAAACTGCTTGATAGCTTTCATTTAAAAGAGATGCACAGACAACTTCAGTATCATAATATTTAATCCAATTATGATCACAAGTATGAAGGTGTCCACCTATAAACTTAATAGGGTGTTTTTCTACGAGTAATTGTTCAAGAGGTTTAGATCCACGATGCAGTTCTCTTTCTGATGGACTATTGAAACCTAAACATTGGTCACTGCAGTTATAGGGCATATCGTGAACCATTAAAATATCTACATTTTCCGGAACCTCAGAATACAATTTTGCTAGTTTTTCATCACTATGCATAAAATACCAGTTTCCAAACTGATGGCAGTAAGGAGATGCAAATATTTTTAATCCATTATATTCATAAAGTTCATTACATAAATATGTACATTTGTTCTCTTTAGGAAATTTTAATTGCACTTCTTGCTTATTCTTACATAGATATTTATCATGATTACCCCCTACAAAAAGAATTTTACTTACTGGAAGACTATCAATCCAATTTTTAAAATTAACAGTAAACCACCATTGAGAAAGTTCATTGTCAAATTGACAATTTAATGGAACAATATCTCCTGCAATTAATAATAAGTCACACGACTCTATTTTCTCAGGTAATTTACCATGTAAATCACTTATAGCACAAACTTTCATTATTCGTAAGCTTTTACTAATTCAGTATAGTTAGATAACACACATAATGCCATATCCAAATCCTCAATACTCATTTCTATTCCTAAAGTTTCTCCAGTTAAAGGTTGTTCCTTAGAGTTAATATCTACTTGAGCAATACGATAATACGGCATTGTATAATACTTTGTCCCCTCTGAATCATAAGTAATAACAAATGTGAGAGGAGACATTTTGTTTATGTCTTTTAAATCATCTAAGAGGCTTACCATGAGAGGTTGTTCTCTCTCAGGTAAGTCTCTTATTGTTTCTTTAGTCACAATAAAGTTCATTTTCTTCAATAATGTCTTCAATTAATTCTTCATGATGAAATGCCCAGTCGTATGTGTGTATTTCAGAAATGGGAATCCACGTAGCATCAGTACACTCATCATAGTCAATTACAACACTAGGTAGAGTTGCCCTTTTTAACTGTGCTATAAAATACAGTGTTACATGAGCATTATTAGAAACTGTTGGATCAGTTTCTACACTATAGAAATTAAATCTCTCTGGATAAATAAATACTCCAGTTTCTTCATAAACTTCTCTAGATGCAGCTTGTTCTCCAGTTTCTGAACACTCTATGAATCCACAAGGCATATTCCAAAACCCTTGAAAGTCTGGAGTAGCTCTCCTATTAGCAAGAATATAAATTTTATCTCCTACTTTACAAGCAACTATTGCACAAACACAACAATAACGTCCAGACCAAAGAACTTCTCCTTTGTGTTCTCCTTCTGGAATTGTATAAGACCAATTTCTTTCCATATTATGATTTAATTAATAATTTCCAGCAAACATGACACATATCTTCGTAGCATTTTACTTCAAAGTCATCAAGAAGTTTACCACATTCACTGCAATATACTTTTTTCTTTTTCAGCATTGTTAATATCCTTTAAAATATCATCAAATAGTGTTGGAATATCCATATAAGCCTCGTTTTTTAATAATAGTATACACAGATTCTGGAATAAAAGGACAAGGATTACCTCCAAATTTAATCATTTGTCTGATATGAACAGAATGAATGTCTAGATTAAATGGACTGCTTATATCATACTCTATATTAGCATTATAGTTATCCCAAGATGTCCTATTTACCAAAATAAATTTACTGTTGTCTAATATCCACTGAGAATTTTTCCATTTTGGAATTTCTTTAAGAGTTTCTTCTGTAACAATTATATATACATTATCAAGTATCTTGTGGATTTCTTCAAGTACTTTATATGTATAAGTGTTTTGGTATCTATCATTAACTATACCTTCTATATAGCATATTCCGATATTCTCACAAAGGGACGGATAACTATCTATAAGCCTTTCTAACATATTGCAACGAGTTTCAAAACTGGCATTATGTTCTTTAAATGGATTTTGATAAGCAGGTATGAATTTTACTTCATCAACTACACTTAATGCAGACTTAGCAAGAAGCAAATGTCCTAAATGTGGAGGATCAAAACTTCCAAAAATTAATCCTGTTGACATATTGTGTCAAATAATTTTAATTGCATATAAGCTAAATTAATTTCATCTGGATTACCCTGTTCTTTACCTAGATCATCAGAGATTTTTACACAGTTATTCCAATCTTTTTTGCGGTTGATTCTACAACGAGACATTTTCATAACTATATTCTCAGGAGTTGCTCCAATATCATTAGTAAGATTAGTGCCTATTCCAAATGAACAATTAATCTTTCCTGCACAATATTTTTGAATTTCCAATGCTTTAGGAAAGTCTAATGCATTAGAGAAAATTATTGTTTTAGTAAGTGGATTAATATCAAATTCCTTATAGCGTTCGATTACTTTATCCACAAACCGATACTCACTTCCGCTATCCTGTCTTACTCCATCAAACAACTTAGCGTGTTTCATAGAGAAATTATTAAGAAATACTTCAGTAGTAAATGTGTCAGACAAAGCAATACCTAAATCGCCATCATAAACTTTTACCCAATTTTCTAAAGCAATATAATTTGCTTGTTTGTATCCATATTGAGCACCATGAAACATAAACCATTCATGAGGATGTGTTCCCATAGGCTTCATTCCATAATCATAAGCAAAATATACATTAGATGTTCCAGTACAAGTTTTTGCGTGATTCTTAATAGTATTAATTACAGTGTTTTGAACATTATAATTATATCTACGCCTAGTACCAAATTCAGAAAATTTAATTCCATTTTCATTTGCTAATTTAATTTTAGGCATTAGTCTAGAATTAATATCATCAGCAGTAATAGTTTTACCATCAACTAAGCTTTGTGCTTCTGTTACACAATAAAGCAAAGGTACTTCATATAAAGTACACTTATATGCTTTATCGGTTACATTTATTGATAATTCATTATTATGGTCCAGCCTGAAACGTATTTTCTCTGGATCAAAACGAAATGATTCAAGCCACTCCCAGTACCAATTTGGAATATATGGTATATTTTCAATACACCAAGCAATTTGAGATTTAGTAATAATAGCACAAGACAAATTACTTATTAATATTTCAAAACACTTAAGGAAATCCTTTGTTCTAGGAGTATGATTCCTGTCATTAAATGTAAATGTACATTCTGCATCAGGAAATAACTTCATATAGGCATAGGAAGTAGTGAATTTATATAAGTCGTTATCAAGTAAGAACATAGTTTAAAATCCTATTCGTTTAGTTTGTTTCTTTTGATCGGTTACTCCAGTAGAATCTTCGTTATAAATATCACAAAGAATATTAGAAGTTCCACCTTTCTTGCCTAATTTCTTTCTTAAAGCATCCGCTTTCTCTTGACTAAGTTCTTTAAATTCATAAAGTACTTTAATACGTCCTTTTCTTAATAAGGCGGTATCAATACTAGATAAATCCGCATTAAAAGTACATATAATTTTAAAGTTAAGAAAATCTCCGAAAAGTCCATCTGTCATGTTTAATAATGCAGAGATAGATGTATTAAAATGACTTCTATTACGGTCTTTAAGGAGTTCTTCGCAGTCTTCGATGATAAGTATTCGTTCTTTAAAATTAGTAAGTGCAACTTTATTCTGAGTTATTAAACCAAAGTCCGAGACATCCATTGCTACAAATTTCTTGTCTCTAAGATGGTTTATAAGAGAGCGTATATAGAAGCTCTTACCCGTTCCAGGAAGCCCGCGGAGCACAACAAGACCTGAATCATTACTTCTTAAGAAATCAATAAGCTCCTTATCTGGTAAGTCATCATTATAATTACTTAATATGTCCTCATGGTCAACCAGTTTAATCTCTCTAGAAGTAGTGTTAATTCCGTTTTGAGAAACTCCAGTAACAAACTCAATGCTAGCTTTCTTCTCTGTAGTTTCTATCTTATCTATTAAATCAAACACTTCTTTATAGAGATAGCATTCACACTCTCTACAATCATAAACAAAATCATCATTAATAAGTAAATATATCGAAGGCTCAGGACGAAAAACTATTGTTCCCGGAATTTTGTTTAGATTTCTCTCTGTTTTATCGTAATTAATTTGATGTTTACATTGCCAGAATACATCTGGATCTTCATCGTGATCCCTAAATCTATCATCCACTTTTGGGCAGATGTTTTTTCTTAAAACAGCTAAATTACTAATAAGAAATGTAGGGGGTTTACCATATAAGAAATACAGGAAGTTAGTCAGTCTATCGTCTCCTGTTTCAAACTGCAAACTTCCTGCATAAGCTTCATGTATACTTTCAATCGTCATAATATTTAATATTATTATTTTTGCAATATTCATCCAGAGTTTCACCTCCGTCTAAACTTGCAATTCCTTCTTTATAAACAGTTAGGTTCAGGTCCTTTAGTATTTTCATTGTATTTAATACACAAATATCTCCAGCCAACCCACATATTACAATGTTATCATGTTTACTAAATGTCCAACCTTGAGATTTATCATTTTGTTCTGCATTCTGTATCTCATAACTAATTGCATTATTATAATTATGATAAATTCTTCGAAATGCAGTAAAAGCCTCCTTATTATATCCTTTATGTAGATAATCTACATATATGTTATTATTTCGGATAGCGTCTTGTATTGGGATGTACACTTTAGCACCAAAGGATTCTGCAATACAGTGTTCTGGAAATTTTCCTCCAAACGCTTTGAATGAGCAATGATCAGCTTTATGCCAATCTTTAGTAACAATTATGTCACTAATTTCGGAAGCATGATTATTAATAAACTTAGCTACATTATCCAATGCTTCCTTTCCTCCCTTTACAGGAAGTTTACCATCCTCAATAAAATCATACTGAGGGTCTACAATTAAAAGTGTATACATTATCTCCAATTAATACTAAATTCAAGATTATCAACATGATCCTCAACACATACAGAAAAGCCTTCTTCTTCGAGAATTTCTTTAATTCTATTCAGCATTCTCTTGCAATCATAATTGAAGATTTGCGTAGTTAGCACTATGGAAAAATTTCCATTATTTATTGCACTTTGTATCTCATCCTTAATGTAATTTAAATACATATAGTATATTGGTGTCAATTCTGCTATTCTTTCTTGTGTTTTAGCAGATGCTTCTCTTGCTGTAATCATATAAAACTTTTTATTAATTTTTTAATCCAAGATTCCTTTAATAATTGCCCATTTCCTATCCAATGCAAACAATTAACATTGTGTTCTAACTGATAGTCTAACTTATTTTTTACTTCTGCCCACGATATAGGACGATAATTATTTAAATCAACTCCAACATCATACTGAGTCGGAAGCAACATTTTTAATCTAGATACATCTTTATTAAGATAGGCTTCTCCAAGATGCTCATGTCCGAATAACTGAATTACATAGTTACTTCTGTATGCTCCTGCATAAGTTAAAAATGGATAATGATTTAAATAAATGTGTTTCTTTCCTATTTCAATATGTAATTGCGGAAGTACATCTTCAAATTTACTTAAAATTGTATTCTGAAGATGATCGTGATTTCCTTTAATAAGAACAATATGTCCATTTAATCTAGATAGGATTTTAGACATCTTGTCACTTCCACAAAAAGCAAAATCTCCAAGATGGAAAACTGTAGAATCTTTAGAAACTACAGAATTCCAGTTGGAGATTAACTTCTCATCCATTTCTTCTACTGAATTAAATGGACGGTTACAATATCGAATAATGTTACAGTGTCCAAAATGAGTATCTGAAGTTAGAAATATATCAGAATTATCAGTATATTTAAACTGCTTCAGCATCTATCCAAAGTTTTATTAAGTTACGTAAACTATAATAATAATTTGCTTCTATAACAGTAAGCCTATTGTTTCTAATAAGATGCTCTGTTACAGCATGAACTCCAGCAGAAATTCCTAAAAACAGTCCTACTACAAATACCAGTATAGTTAAGATTATTGACATAAAATTCCGTTAGTTAAATCTTTATATGTTTGAAACCACATTCCATCAATTTTATCATTATAAGTACGATGGTAAATGAGCAGAATATCATCCTCGTTAATTGACATTGTACAGTTTTGCATTGCAAAAAGCAATTTAATGTCTTGTAAATTATCTTTTACATTAACTACAGTAACATCCACTTCATCACTCCCACTCATAAATACATCAGATTCAGTAAACCTGTTCAAAACTTTAAGTCTAGATAAAACAACTACTTCAGCTGCTTCTTCATATTTTAAACATTGTTCCCTATCACGAAATCTAGTTCCATCACCTGCTTCGTATTCAGTTTCTTTAATAATTTTATCAACTGTTACAGTTTTCATATAATTTATACATTTTAGTTGTTAAATCCTTCATATTAGGATGCACTTTTCCTGTTTTCTCAAAGTAACGTAGATCGAAGAAGTGTTTCCAGTCTGAGTCAAATGCTGTATGTACTATTTCTGTTGCAGTACATAAAGGAAGTACCTCTCTTGCTTGTTGAGGTTGCCAACCTTTCTTAACTAGATTGAGATAAGATTTTTCTGCCATATTCATAGAAGTAATCCAAATCTCTGTAGCACTTGGATCATCCTTTCTAATCCTAGTTTTAAATGGACCATACAACTCTAATTCTTTTTCATCAATCCAATCTGGAGTTATAAATGTAAGTTCATTTCCAAATTTATCCTGACTATAGTTACAATACCTAGTCGAAGACTCCGCGATACTATTTACTCTATGTCTATTAAGTTCTCTAGTTACACCTATAGAAGTAACTAATTTAAATGTAGTTCTTCGTTCATGGTACTTATTCGGAACTACTAAATACTTCATATAATCACCCCATCCATTTTCAACAATTACTCGATAATTAGTAGTAATAGCATAGTGTTGTGTTTCAACATTAATTTGTTCTTCTCCTACTTTATAGCGTTTTGTGTAACCAATTACTTTAGAGTATTTGTTACATTTAAATTTATGTACTAAATCAGTTTTGTACATATATCCATCATCACTAAGTGGGGAGCCTATAGCTACATCTAAATGTACTGTACCATGCTCCAACATTGCATAGTGTTTTGATGTAATCATTCTATTAACAAAATCAGTACAACTGATAGAGTTTCCTTTATCGTCGTACTGAATTTTGTTTTCAGACTTATAACAAGTTCTACCTGCTAACTCAATCTGTTCAAGAATCCCCTGATGAAGTGGTTTCTGAATCAGTATCTTCGCTGTTTGTTTGATTAATTTCATTTCTTAAATCCTCGTATTCATCAGGTTCTTCTATAACTTTATCTACATTAATAAGAGCTAACTTTGCAACAACATATCCATCTAAAATTTCTTCAAGATCATCCAACTCTTCTTTCATTCTATAATAAACATCAGAAACTAAATTTTTAGGTTCTGTATCAGGAAATGTTACAGAAATATCAGTTAACATATAAGTGTAGAGCATAGTCATTGCTGCATTTATAGTGTTTTCCCATCGTTCAACGGAGTCTTCATAACACCATTTAGTTTCTCTACGAATGTCTAAATATAACTCTCCATTTTCAACAGAGTTTTTATAACCGTTGAGAACTTTACAAACTAGCAATTCTTTAATGTATATAACAATGAATTCATTAGTAAAATTCATTTCTTTTTTAGAATTAAGAACTGCTGCACATAACTTAGCTGTTTCAGTAGTAAGTTTTTTAATTATCTCAACATTATTGTACGTTGAGTAAGAGATGCCATCAAAAGATGGATCTTTTATTGTAATTCCGTATCGCATACAAATAATTCATCAATTTTCCAATCTGCTAATTTAGTACCAACATTTATTCCGAAACGGTTTAGAATTTCAGTACTATTAGCAGGATTAAAATAATGTTGTTCAAAATATTTCTCGTAATCAGTCTCATTTTCTGGGACTTGTATTTCAGCATATAAAGTTAAAAATACCTCAGCTGTTTTTGAGTTGACGGATTCTTTCATTGCAGATATGAATAATTTTTTGATAATCTTCTATTCTTGGCGTTCCTTCTTTAGTGCGTAACACTCTTTTAACTATATCAGCATCAAATGGATTTAAATTGTAATCTATCCAAATACTCCAAGGCTGTATAAAGTGCTGTGTGTAGTCACTATTTCCTACATTATAAGAACGTGACTCGTTGGAATCTACAAAGCCTAGTTTCTTTAATTTGTTGTAGTCTTCTAGTCTAAGTAAGCACAATTTCTCTTTATCTAAGAAATTTTGTACTTCTTCTTCTGTTGGTGTGTAGTAATTGACCTTTTCATAATCAAGGTCGTCGATATTAGTTCTTTCCATTATTAAAACAATTCAAGTTGTCCTGTATCAACAGCATTAATTAATTTGTATGCTTCTGCTATATAAAAATTATAATTTATGTTGTATTCTTTCATTTCTTTTTTTTCAAATTTATTGAAAATAGTAACAGAATATCCAACATTTACACCTGAGATTTTACTTCCAAAATCTTTAAGAAGTATTCCACCAGAATTAGAAACATAATAACGTGTTGTTCTTCCCAATTTATCATCGACTACTCTGCCTTCATCATTTAAATGTCTAAACAACGGTGTACTTTTAGAATTAGTTTTTAATCTAAGACAAAAGTCAAATATATCATTATGATTTTTAATTGTTTCCTCTACAGGTGTTCCGTAAACAAAATAATTTTTTACAGCTATTGATATAATTCTCATAGAAGGATCTTTGTGAAACTCTTTGTCTACTTCAAAGTCTCCTTTTAATTTTAAATGTTCTTTTTCAGGAGTACTATCGTCATAAACTCCAATGTAATTATTTACATCGCGAACTATCATCTTAGAATAAAAAACCTCTTCAATGACTAATGTGGTTTCTTTAGTTAATTGGGAATTCACTTCTCTAATTATATCAATATCTTTTCTCGGAACCATTATAGTAATTCCATCTGTATTTACCTGTATGAATCTAAGTTCTGGAACAGCTTCTGCCATTCTTTCAGCCCACATTGATATGAAAAGCTGTCCAGCAATGGTTGTTCTAAACGTATATAGTCTATCAAACATAAAAGAGTTGTCCTCATTTGATTTTCCATATACTCCGTTCAAAATTAACTTATATCCTTCAATTAAAACGTTATCTCGTTCATTTTTTGGTTTATGTTTCTCAGCAATTCTTTTATCTATAAACTGCTCATACAATTCCATAAATTCTGGACCAAGTTGTTCTGGATAAAGCTTAAGAGAACGAGCTACAGATGGGTATAGCGATGAGACATCCAAATCTAAAATAGTCCAATAGTCATCAGCAGAGTATACACCAGGTTTTATACAAGCGTGACTTCCTCCTAACCCAAAATCAAATTTAATTCCATGGAATATAACAGAATATTGAAATTCTCCTTTTTCTCCACGAACTATTGTATTATTAATTTTAGTAAGAAACTTGTTAAATTCTTTAGATTTTATATTACACCAAAACGGAATACAATCTTTCAAAGCAATTGAACTTCTAGGAGTTCCTAACTTTTTTATTTCAAACGGACTTCTATTTACAGCTCTAGAATAAAGTTGTAACATAAGCTCAGCACCCATTGGTACATCACCCATATTAAGAACACTTACTTTAAATTTCTTATTCAAATCTTGTCTTAATTGTATTTTATTCTTTCCTTTATAAATAGAATAATCAGTTTTACCCAAAGTTACTTTTAGAAATAAATATGTAGCCCAAACGTCGTTTTTATTATAACTTAGAATAAGTTTTTCATCACCCTCTTTACACCAGGTAGTATGATGAATCGGCATTTCCTCAACATTATCCATTCTCATATCTATTTCTAGATCTTTTAACGAACACGCTCTAGCTTTATTATTGTAATGCCATATTTTATACAAATCTATTTGTCTAATGAATTTATTTCTATCAGCTATTGCAGAAAATTCTTGAGTAATTATAGTTTGAGATTTAGAGTAAATAGATACTGCTACATCTTGTCCGTTTTTGTACTGATATTCTTTATAATGATTCAATATGTGATGTAAAACTGGATAATCATAAGATTCGTTATTAAATCCTACCATAATTAGTTCGTTTTCAGTAAGATGTTTATACAATTCTTCTAAATCATTTCTCCATTTACAAATCACATATTGAAACCATTCATTTTCTTTTGGTCTATATCCTGTATAAGTAAACAAATTACTCAAACATTCAATATCATATACCTCTAGAATCATTCACAATACAATAAAGTCATAGCTTGTTTATGTATATCAACCTTATCTAATTTTTCTAAAGCTAATAATTGATAAAATTGTTCTAGATCGAAAGGATTGACAATCAGATGTACTCCATTTAAAGTTGGAAGTTCTTTGATATAATCATTACCTTTTTTACTTCTACATCGTTTAATAAGACTACATAGTTTACTAATATATTCAGAGTCTTTATTATCAACATCAATTAACCAATAATCACAATGAGCTTTAGCGGATAGACTAGAAAATGTTTTAGCGAAGTTTCTGGTATTTCCGTCTTGAATTAATTGTGTTAAATATTTAATTGATTCAAAACATAAAGTCTCTGAATTACATTTATTTAATTGTATATAAGCTCTACATTTAAATACAGGGCATAGAAGTTTTAATTCGGCAATTACTAAATCAAACTCCTCAAAGCTTTTAACATAGTAAGTTTTAATTACACGAACTTTTTCTCCTGTATCTTTACTACGTCTTATTGCTTGTATTAAATAGTAGTCATTAGGATGCGTAAAATACATCAGATTTTTAATAACATTAATATTATTTATCCCCATAAGTAATAGGTTTTAAACATAACAATCCTTTGTCTTTCCACATTTTACAATTATCATCGTCTATTACTCCAAGTACATAATACTTTTCTTTAATATACTCTTCATAAATATCCGATTTTGCTTTCTCGCTCTTTCTAAAGTCACCTTCTTGTCTAGTAAATAATTCATAATTACTAATAAGAACGTGCTCTTTAATCCAAGAGTTTGTGTTTTCTTTTGCAGTACGTCCTGTTACAAACAATACTTTTACTCCAGAAGTAACAAAACGATTAATAAATTCAACCATTAAAGGATCTTCTTTATCATTCAATACTTCATCAGAATAATAACTTCTTTCAGTTACGTTGTAAGCAACAGTTCCGTCTAAATCAACTATTATTGCAGCAGGTAGCTCTGGATTTTGTTGTATTCTAGAATTAAGATACTTTTCTGCTTGTACTCTTCCAATGTATGATTTATACCGATTCCAAGTATCTTTAATAACTTTTTCTCCTATGGGATTCGGACGGTGTTTATCCCGTTCAATACACTCTTCTACAGGAATAAAGAAGTCTTTATACTCAATTTCATACAACTCCTCTCCTTTAAGGATTCCTTCAAGAACTGCTGTATTATGTACATTAACTATATTTTCTAAAAACAACTGTTCTTTAGGATTAAGATTCATATTGTCCACAACGATATCCATGCCTTTAGACATACAAATCTTTAGGAATAATTCTTTGAGTTCTTTGACAACAGGCTCTCTTGCAGTACACCAATAAGGTCCAAGCATATTACGCACATCATCATTATTAAAACGCATTCTGTGCTCTGGATCTTCTTTTATCCAGTGTTTAGCCCATGTGCTTTTACCAGAACCTTGTATTCCTCTTACGATAATAAACTTTTTCATATTAATTCATTTAATTTGTCAAAGAAATTTTTTTATTTAATTTTTTTATTTTGAAAGAAAAGAAATAATTAACCTAATTCTAATTTTTTATTATTCTCTTTGAATTTATCATATGCATAAGCTAATCCAAATGGTTTAGTATCAAGAACATCAACACCTCCTTCTATTTTCAAAATCTTGAATAATAGTGCCGCTTTGTTTATATATAATCATATGGTCATTTTTTTTATTCCTTTGATTTAATTCGGCGCGTAATGCTGAATTACTGTAATATATAACTTTTTAGATGAAACTTTGTAATAAAGATTTAAGTCTTTGATTTTTTTCATCTCATTTCTCACCATTTTCTTCTGATTAAATTAGCCTTACCATATTAATATTCACTCATTCTTCTTATTTAATTTCTTCTATAATTAATTTAATTAATTTTCGTTTGAGTAATTTCATATTGGCGTCGCCGTCATTTTTCAATAAATATTATGAGAATGGAATTAAAAATAAATATTATTGCTAATTCAAGAGAAATCATATTCGAAGAAAAAAGAAAATAATTTTATTTTTGATTATAAAATTAATTTTTCATTAAAGCCTGAATTAAAATAAAGAAAATTTAATTTGGGTGAATAATAATAATAAAAAATTAATATGTATTAAATAAATTGTTAAAAAATATATATTAATTTAATATTTAATTATATTGAATTATTTATTCTGGTGTTTTAA
>ERZ842401.2485-NODE-2485-length-24631-cov-3.541707_pt1 | contig 24631 bp, 23 predicted proteins | sample MGYA00521270_ERZ842401 | MGnify/ENA primary metagenome ERZ842401 (study PRJEB31892, sample SAMEA3878208) | bioreactor metagenome | biome: Moose rumen | place: Sweden | collected 2011-10 | study: EMG produced TPA metagenomics assembly of the PRJEB12797 data set... | reverse complement strand
ACCATTTTATATATTTGCACCCGTTTTTTGCATAAATAAAATAAAAAATTTGAATAAAAAAAGTAAAAAATTACAACTATGTACAATTCAGTTATAAAAAAAATAATGGCAATGGCAGTGTTTGTGGCAATAGCCTCTAACGCATTATGCCAAGACAATGTTAGTTGGTGGAATAGTTTATCACCCGCTTGGAAAAAGATTTTTCGCGACCAAGAACTAAAAGGTAGAGATGTTGACCCAACAGAAGAACAATTGGCTAATATTGTAAACATAGAAGAACTTAATTGTTCTGGGAACAAACAAATTGAAGACCTCAAACCTCTTGCAAGGCTTACACTTCTTAAGTCTTTAGATTGTAGCAACACTAATATTTCGTCGCTAACAGGTATTGAAACACTTAGAAATTTGGAATACCTTAATTGCTCCAACAACGACAATATAAATAGTCTAATTCCTGTTCAGACATTGGCAAACCTCAAAGAAATAAATTGTGGTAATACAATGGTAAAAAACCTTGCACCACTACGAAACCTTATAAATCTCAAAAAACTTGATGTACATTTTTGCACTGTAAACAACCTCAACATGATTAGCGAGTTAAAAAGTCTAACATCGCTAAACGTATCGCAAAACCAATCTCTTTTTGGCATATCTGGTGTTGACAGATTGACAAGCCTTACAGATTTTGATTGTAGCGAAACATCTGTAAGAGACCTTGAACCACTAAAAAATGCCAAAAATCTTGAAACAATCAATTGTGCTGAAACAAAAATTGTTACACTTCGTCCATTGCAATCTGTACGTACATTAAAAGAAATTGATTGTTCTGGTACACGCATTTCCGCAGCAAGTCTCGACTATTTACATTCTCACATGCGCCTAACAATGCTTCGCGCTCGCAGAATAGACGTTACACAAAAACAAATTGATGATTTTACAAAATCATTTTCAATAAATCACGTTAATTGTGATGTAATTATAACAACAAAATAAGTTGTTGTTTTACACAACAAAAAACTATCTAAAAAAGTTGCGACTAAAATTACCTAAAATAGCCAACTTTTTTAGATAGTTTTTTTATACCATGTAAATGCAATTAACCAACATACACGGAGCAAAATACTGCTTAACGGTGTATAAATATTTTTGTCCTACTTTTGTGTTAATTTGTCCACCCATACTCAATCATTTAGAGCCAAATTTGCATAACTACTAATTTTTAAAACAAAAAATATGAAAAAATTAAATTTGATTTTACCTTTGTTGGCAGCAGCAATGGCTATATTGCCATCCTGTAAGGACGATGAAAAAGGAAGTACTACCGCCTTGCCGACAACAACCAACACCGGAACACCAACTAACGAAGATGAACAATCGGCTACACTTTCAGTTACAGTTGCTCCAGGTGCAATAGGAACTGACGGACAAACTAAAAACGACGATTATCGCTCGATTTCAAGTTGGGCTAACAAAGATTCTTGGAATCTCGCCAATTGCCATGACCCATCGGTTGCTTATTACAATGGCTACTACTATATGTATGGCACAGATGCCTCTTATGGAAACGCTGCACTTAGCGCACCACATGGCAAGCATTTTCAAGGTAAACGTTCAAAAGACCTTGTAAACTGGGGATGGGTAGGCGGACCATTCGATATTGCACCATCATGGGTATTAGACTCTATCAATAGTTTCCGTGCTCAAATGGGGTTAGACGGAACTGTTACCTATAATGACATCAAAGACAACGGCAATGATGCCTTTGGTTATTGGGCTCCTGTAGTCAGAGATGTCGATGGCAAACTACGAATGTACTATTGTATCGTTTGCGATTATATCCACATCAAAACTGGCAAAAACGCAGATGATAATTCTCCTTGTGTATGGGCATTTATCGGTATGTGTGAATCCACAGACCCAGAAAACGATGTATGGTACGACAAAGGTTTTGTAGCATGCTCGTCATCAGACAAAGGCAGGGATGCATGGCAAAACATTGTTAGTGGCGATTGGGGCAACACTTACTGTTTCTACAATGGCATTGATCCAACATACATTACAACCCCCAGTGGTGAACATTGGCTAATTTACGGCTCATGGCATAGTGGATTTGCAGCTTTACAAATCAACCCAGAAACAGGCAAAGCTCTAAATCCAGTTGGAGTTCCGTGGGCGGACAGCAAATCAGCCTTGGAAGCAAAATATGGAAAACGTATTTGGACAAGAGTTGCTTCTGGATATTGGTCGCGTTGGCAGGGATCAGAAGGTCCAGAAATTATTTACAACGAAAAAGACGGCTACTATTATATGTTTATGGCATGGGACGGACTCGCCGAGGAATACAATACAAGGGTTGTTAGATCAAAAAATCCTGATGGTCCATACTACACCTCAAGAGATGTAGAAGTTACCAATGGCATACAAGGCAATAATGTATTTCCAATTGTAACACACCCTTATAAGTTTAAGGACGGAAATGGTTGGGTGGGTATCTCGCACTGCGGAGTGTTCCAAAACGTAGAAACCCAAGACTGGTTTTATATGTCGCAACAAAGATTACCATCAACTGCAGGAGGCAATGCTCCAAATGCAGTAATGATGGGTGGTGTAAGAAAAATATTCTGGTGTCCTTCTACTGCTGACGACCTTAACGACCTTTGGCCAATAGCATCACCAGAAAGATTTGCCAATGTGCCACAAACAGCAATCTCAAAAGATGAAATTGCAGGTAATTATGAGGTAATAAAGATGGGATATCCAAGTACAAGATTTGTTGACAGTAAATATACTGCTCAACAGGTGGCACAAGACATGGAACTCACCTCAGATGGCAACGTAACAGGTGCTGTGGAGGGTAAATGGTCATTTGATCCAACCAATAACTATCTAACAATCGAATTTACCAATCCGAGCGATTATAAAAACCAAACATCCGTAGTTCTTGTTGTGGGTCGCGAGCGTGATTGGGAAAAGAAAAGAGAATCTACATTGGTTTTTGCTGGTTTCCACAAGCAAATGGACTTCACTTTTTGGGGTAAAAAAGTTGAATAACCCCTTTCGCGATACTATCGGCTAATCTCTAAAAATAGAATTGGCAGCATAAACACCGATACTACCACCAAATCTCCCAAAAATTCGAGTTTGACGGTAGTATTGGTGATTTTTTATTATACTTGCAGAAAAATTGTTTTAATATAGCGGCAAACAAAATAAAAGGTAGGTAAAGGAAATTAGTATATTAGACGATTATAAAAAAATAAAACGCCATTGTAAATAACAATAGCGTTTTATTTTTTATATTGCAAAAATTCAAAAAATTGCTTTAAATAGAATTGGTGTAATTTTGTTCTAATTTGTTTTGCAAAGCCACCATTTGCAAAGCCGTAACAGCAGCTTCATCACCTTTATTGCCAAGTTTTCCACCACTACGATCTTTTGCTTGTTGCAAATCGTTAGTTGTAAGCACACCAAAAATAACTGGAAGGTTATATTTAATATTAAGTTGCGTAATGCCTTGAGTAACACCGTTGCAAATAAAATCAAAATGGCGCGTATCGCCTTGTATAACCCATCCCAAAACAATTACCGCATCCACATCGGTATATTCCAAAAGATGCTGTGCGCCAAGGGTAAGTTCAAAAGTACCTGGAACATTAACTTTTACAATATCGTTTTCGTTTACATTATACTTTTTCAAAGTATCTATGCAACCCTTGCAGAGTGCTGAAGTTATTTCCTCGTTCCACTGCGCCACAACAACTCCTATTTTCATGCCGTTGCCGTCGGGAATTTGCGCCGAACCAAAATCTGAAAGATTTTTTAAATTTGATGCCATGCTTATTCTTTTTTTTGCAAATATAAACAAAAAAATTCGATACAAAAAAATCAAATTTTAACAGCTTCAACAATACGGTCTTTTTGAAAATAATCTTTATAAATTTTAATACAATCAAAACCTAATTCTTTCATAAGCAATTCTATCTGATGACCAAATTTTTCATTTATCTCAAAAAAAATTTTTCCGCCACACACGAGGTATTTCTTTGAAAAATCACAAATTTTTTTATAAAAAATCAAAGGATTATTGTCATCAACAAAAAGAGCTGAATAAGGTTCATAATCAAGAACATTATTTTTCATCATTTTTTTTTCGCTATTCATAACATAAGGCGGATTTGATACAATAATATCAAAACAATATTCAGGAATAGTAAATTTTTCATATTCAAGCACATCCAATAAAAAAAAGTTAATATCCAAATTATAATGCTCTGCATTTTTTTTTGCAACATTCAAAGCATTAACAGAAATATCGCAAGCAAAAACCTGAGCATCTTTAAACTTCGATGCCAAATAAACAGGAATACACCCACTACCTGTACCAATATCAATTATTTTTATTTTTTGTGAAATAGTTGAATTTAAATAATCAGAAATTTTTAAAACAAGTTCTTCAGTTTCAGGACGTGGAATAAGTGTGCTATTATCAACAAATAATTGTAAATCAAGGAATTGAGAATTATTAAAAATATATTCAATAGGTTCATCAGTTTTTAAACGAGCAACTATTTTTTCAAACTCAATACATTCAATTTGTGTAATATTTTCGTTTGATTTTAAAACTAAATCTGTTTTTGAATAATTTTTTTTTAACAAAAAAACTTTGTCAACAAGAATTTTTGATTCTTGCATAGAAAATTTTTCCAACAATAGTTCTTTTAAATGAATATACAAATTAGAAAGCAACATAATAAAATATTATTAAATAAAACCAAAAAGGGTTGCAAAAAATGCAACCCCTTGGATAGAAAGAAAAAATAAATTAAAACAATTCCACTTCAATTTTTTGGATAAATGCGGTTAAAGTATAACGCTCACCAATAGATGCTTCCGATAATGTAGCAAGCACATTGATTTTTTTGTCAAATTTATCAAGAATAAATACCTCGGTACGTTTTGAAACCAAAGTATCATCCTTCGCACGGAAATAATTACCAAGATAATTATCGTTGCGGTTTACATTTTCGGTTGGTAACAACGTAGAAATCTCGCGATTCATAACTTCTTCTCTTTGTATTCCCCAAAGTTCTTCGGCAGCACGATTGAAAAGTTGAATCCTATTGTCTTGATTAATGGTAACAACAGCATCAAGCATACCTTCAAGCGTTTTATCATTAAGCATCTTTACAGTTTCAATTTCTTTAAACTGCAACTTCATTTCTTCACGCGTTTCTTTAAGTTTCTTGCTTAGTTCAACCTTACTTTGCGATAACTTCTGTTCTTGCTCACGAAGAATAGTATTTTGTTCTCGGTTTTTCTCCTCAATTCGTATTTGTTCAGTTATGTCATTACCGATGAACACAATTTTTGCAGGTTCTCCATACATATCATGCACAACAGTATAAGTACCTTGAAACCAACGTTCCTCTCCTGTTTTTGTAAACCATTTGTGCCGACCTTCAAAAGGAACCCCTTTTATAATATTTTTCCATGTTAACTTAAAATTGTCCAAATCAGAAGCCGTCAAAAAGTTGAATATAGTACGTTTATGAAGTTCTTCTGGCGTAAATTGCAAAATCTCTACAAGTTTATGATTCATTTCCAACACACGTCCATCAGGTCCATATTCTGCTTTCATAGTAGAACGGTTCAATGCATCTATCTGTCCCTTATAGTCAAGATTTTGTTTCTTACTTTCGGTTATATCAATACCAAGGAACAAAATTTTGATTGGTTTACGGCTATGATCACGCACACTAACATAAGTAGCCATTGTCCAAACATCTGTTTTTTGCTTGGTAACATGTTTCATGTCGCCCTCAAAATGCTTACCACCAGCTGCAAGATTTTGCCACAATTCATTAAACCAAACCTTATCTTTGTCGCTGATAAACATTGAAATATGTTTGTTTTCTATCTCTGCGGCACTTGAATATCCAAGTTTATTAAGAAACTTAGAGTTGGCATAAAGCAAATATCCTTCAACATTATATTCTGCACGAATCATGGTATGATTTACAGAGTTAGTAAAACTAATAAATTGTTCACTCTGCTTAGCGGCTTCTATCTGCATGTGTTTTAGTGCCTCCATGTTTTTGCGCATATCCTCTTCTTGACGCGCCATCACTTCTCCCTGATGTTGTGATTCTTCAAGGAGTTTAGCCGTTCGCATATTAATATTTACGTTTGATATTGTAGAGGCAATAGATTCAGCCACACGTTCTATAAATTCAATTTGGTAATCTTGATATTTTATAAATGAGGCAATTTCCAACACACCATAAATTTCATCGTTAGATTTAAGAGGCACAATAACCAAACTTCTTGGATTTGCTTTTCCTAAACCAGATGTAATTTTTACATAATCCTCTTTTGTTTCTTTTATAAAAATGGTTTTTTGCTCCAATGCACAAGCCCCAACAAGACCTTCTCCCCATTCAATCTGTTTGTTTGGATATTTTTTTCTGCCATAAGCATAAGAAGCACTCATATTGAAATATTTTTTTCCATTCTCTTCTACAAGTATGAAAAAACCTGCTTGCTGAGCATCAATATATTTTACAAGGTTCATTATCACCTCGTTAGATAGTTTTCCAAGGTCATCAATGTTTTCTCGCAAAATAGCACCAAATTTTGCTAATCCTTCAGTAATCCAATGTCGCTGTTCGTCTTCCTTTTTACGAGAATCTTCTTCCTCTTTGCTTCGTTTAAGCTCATCACGAAGGTTTACAAGAGCCTTGCCAATTTCGTCACCTTCCTCTTGTAATTCATATTGTACATCGGTTTGCCCCGCACGAAGTTTCTCTACAAAATCAAATATCTGTCTCGACTTACGCTGTTCACTATCAATATCACTCTGCAAATCGGCAGTTTTTTTCAACTGCTCGTTGCCGATATAATACCCAAACACAGCAAAAATAGTTGGTATCAACAAGTTGACCCAAAAGGTAGGATTTTCCCTAAACATTTCAACTAATAAGTCGAATGATATAGGACGATTTTGTATCACCATTCCTAAGAATATGATAATTGCCAACAATCCCACCCCGATTAGAAATCCTAATACGGAATAAGAATAAGCGACGTTATTTTGCGATTTTCTTTTCATAATGCTGAAAATTTACTTCCAAGCCCACCAAAAAGTGCCTTTCGGAAAAAACATACAAACGTAATAAATTTTCGGCTTTAAACAAAATTAAATTCCGTCAATAATTCTGTAATTCTTTCCACCGAATATGGTTTTTCCAAAATTGAGTCAAACGGAGTATTGCCGAACATTTCTTTAAACTCTTCCAAGTTGTGTGCCGTAAGTGCAATAACTGGAATATTTTTATATGGAGAATCTTCTGCTTTTATTACAGAGGTTGCCTCCAACCCATTCATAATAGGCATCTCAATGTCCATAAACACCATATCAACTTTCTCACTTTTAAGCACATCAAGCGCAGCCTTTCCATTTTGCACCATACGACAATTACAATCAAGTTTTAAATCGTCTTCCAAGATGGCTTCAAGTAAAAACTGATTTGTAAATATATCATCGGCTATAAGAAATGTTCTCTTTTCCATACTTAATATTTTGGTTAAAGTTTATTCTGTTTAAATACCAACTTTTGTTAGATTAAAATGGTTTTACAGCAAATTGTGCCAATTGTTCAAGTGGCAAAACCTTGTCTGCTGCTCCAAGTTTTACTGCCTCTTTAGGCATACCGTAAACAACACATGTTTCCTCATCTTGAGCTGCAGTTTTGGCACCTGCTTCTTTCATCTCCAACAAGCCCTTGGCTCCATCGTCGCCCATGCCTGTCATTATAATACCTATAGCATTACTACCAGCATAGCGCGCAGTACTTCTAAATAGCACGTCAACAGAAGGTCTATGTCGATTTACAAGCGGACCATCTTTAACCTCTACGTAATATTTTGCACCACTACGTTTAAGTAAAGTATGTTTGTTACCAGGAGCTATGAGAGCATGTCCACGCAAAACACTATCGCCATTCTCTGCTTCCTTTACAGATATTTTGCACAATTCATTTAACCTATTTGCAAACGAACGTGTAAAATTTTCTGGCATGTGTTGAACAATAACAATACCCGGACAATCAATAGGCATAGCCTCAAGAAAAACCCTCAATGCCTCCGTTCCACCAGTTGAAGCTCCAACAGCAATCACTGTTTCTGTTGTTTTTATCATACTGGTTTCTACTGGAGCTTTTGATATTACAGCATCGGCCGAAAGTTTTGGTTCAACTTTCATGTGCGATGTAGGAGTTGCTTTGCGCAATTTAGCTGCAGCAGCAGCCTTAACTGCCTCACAAAGACGTATCTTAGAATCCTCTATAAACTGACGTGTATCCATCCTTGGTTTTGCAATAACTTCTACAGCACCATACTCAAGAGCTTTGATTGCTGTTTGGCTACCTTCTTCTGTAAGCGATGAAATAATTACCACTGGAATAGGATGCTGAGTCATAATTTTGCGCAAAAATGTAATACCATCCATGCGTGGCATCTCAACATCAAGAGTAATAACATCAGGTACTTCGTTCTGTATTTTCTTGGCCGCTATATATGGATCATTAGCAGTACCCATAATCTCAATCTCAGGGTCAGTTTCCAATATTGACGACAACGTCTGCCTTACCACCGCTGAATCGTCTACGATTAAAACTCTTATCTTGTTATCGAAAGTCATGATTAAGTTTTTATTATTTGTTCATGCTGTTTTTTATAAAACCATGCAACACCTCGCCCGTGTGAGTGTTGAAAATAATTTTTCTACCGTTTTTTCCTCCAGTACTTCTACTTATAATGGGAATGTTATACTCATCAAGCATCTCCTCCGCCACCATTATATTACGCTCTCCAATATGCATAACTGGTGTTGTAGCAGAAATAACCTCGCCCCCACCAAACACCTTTGCTACAAGGTTGTTTTTTTTCGAACCGAGACTCAACATTTTTTCCACAAGTCGCTCTATAGCAATATTTCCATATTTAGGCGACGCGAGTTCCATACCGTTCCAAGTGGGCAACATATAATGATTGATGCCACCAATTCCCAAATATTTGTCCCAGAGGCACACCGCCACACATGACCCCAAAATGGTAGTTACCTCTGCAGGCTGCGAAGCAGCAAACATTGTGGACGGATATAAAAAGTGTCTGGTCATAAACTTTTAATTTTAATTTGGGTTAAAAAATCTCTTCGTCGCCGAAGAAAACCTCGTTGCCTTCCTCTGAATAGTCGTTGTTAAGAACTTGTGCTTCTGGTAACGTAACCGTAAACGACGAACCAACATTTTCTTTGCTTTCTACATCAAGCTTACCTTCGAGCAAATCTGTATAAGCCTTGTTTATTGACAAGCCAAGTCCATGCCCTCGATTTATAGAGTTGATACCATTGTCCAAACGACGGAAACGATCGTAAATTATTTTTTGATTTTCTTGCGATATACCAAGCCCTTCGTCTATTATGCTTATTTTCAAATAGTTATCATCGGTACGTTGGTATCTTATGGTTAAAGTTTTGTCTGCACGATTAAAATTAATAGCATTGTTAATCAAATTTGACAATATAACCGTTAGTTTTTCGCTATCTGTTTTAAAAAGCAAAGGTTGTCCATCGTCACCAACTTTATCAAGAATCGGTTTGAGCCTTTTTAACTGTATTTCGCGAGAATATTGTTCTATCAAACCACTAAGTAATTCATCGATATTAACAACCGAAATAGTAGGCTGAATCTGCCCTGCTTCTATTTCAGCGGCTGCAAATATATTTTTAAACTGGAAATCCAAATTAAACGCCTCACGATGTATCATCGCCGCCATTTTTTTCATACGTTCGGGGCTTTCATCGTTACACTCGGTTATGCTCTTAGCAAGACCAAGAATAGACGTAAACGGATTTATGATTTCGTTGGTTATGTTGGAGATAAAATGGCTTTTCATCGCCTCTGACTCCGAAAGTTTTTGGTTTACTTCTATAAGCTGTTTGTTAAGCGAATTGAGGTCATCAAGCGCAGTTTTATATCTTACAATACGCTTTTTGAGTTCCTCAAGAAGTATTTCGTCGGTGATTAATGATTCCTGATTCATGTTTTAATTTTTTTTAAATCAATCTAAAAACGGTAGGTTTTATCTGTTTAAGAGGTACGTTGATCCCCGTAACGGACTCACTATGTCCAAGGAAAAAATATCCATTAGGTTTCAAATGCCTACATAGTTTGTTAATTACGGCTTCCTGCGTTTGTCTGTCAAAATAAATAAGCACATTACGACAGAATATTACATCAAAATTGTCTGGTACATTGTACGAACTATCCATAAAATTAAGTCTCATAAAACTTGCCTTTGCTCTCAATTCTGGAACAATTCTAACTGTTGGTTTTGTACGATCCTTACTTTTAAGCAAATATTTTTTCTTTAGTTCAAGTGGTATAATATCAACTCTTTCTTCGGGATATATAGCAGTAACTGCTTTCTGTAAAACAACAGTACTAAGATCTGAACCGAGAATAGAAAAATCAAACCCTGGATGCTTGGATGCAAACTCGGCAAAAACCATCGCCAATGTATAAGGTTCTTCCCCACTGCTACACCCAGCACTCCAACATTTAATGAATCCCCTTCTATTGAGTTCGTACATTTCTGGCAAAACACTCTGCGATAAAAAGTCAAAATGTTGCGATTCTCTAAAAAAATCAGTTTTGTTGGTGCTTACCATGTCCATCATGTGCACCACTTCTTCGCTGCCAGCGGGCGAAAACACATAATCAACATATTGGGTAAACGATGGCATCTGCAAAGCTCTCAATCGCTTTTGAAGACGACTCTGTAACATTATCTGTTTTGCCTCTGGCATTTTTATGCCATATTGACCATAGATAAACGCACTCAAACGATCGAAATCTTGTTTCGATAGTTTGGCATCGTAATAGGCCATATAGTTGCTCAATTTATCGTCCATCGCAGTGGTTAAACCGTTTTTATTCTATTTTTTCTGCCTTTGCACCTTCTTCACTATCGGCTGTTTCTTGCAATATAACCAAATCTTCTGAAGAGAACACTTTGTCGATGTCAAGAATCATTACAAATTGTTCATCGTTGGTTTTGTACATTGCTTCTATAAACTTATTTTTATATTTGGCACCCATACCTGGTGGTGGCAAAAGTTCTTCCTTTGTTATTTCAAAAACTTCTTTCACCGAATCTACAAGAATACCAGTATCGACAGTTTCATTGTTTATCTGTACGTTTAGCACAAGGATAACTGTGTCGCGCTTATATTCTATAGGCTCCATACCAAATTTCATGCGAATATCGATAATGGGCAGAACTGTACCGCGAAGGTTAATTACGCCTTTCATATACTCCGGTGCGGTGGGAACCTTAGTTATCTTAACCACCTGCTGGATGTTCAGCACCTTGCTGACACTGATTGCGAAAAATTCTTCGCCAAGTTTAAACGATATGTACGAATCTGTTTCCATACCTCTCCTTATATTTAAAGTTTTAAATTTCGTTATATTTAGTAAATTGGTTTATAACCTTGTGAGTATCCAAAACCAAAGCCACTGTACCATCGCCAAGTATTGAAGCACCAGAGAATATATCTTGCTGGCGATACAATTTACCAAGCGGTTTCAATACTGCTTGATACTCACCAGTTATAGAGTCAACCACAATACCAATACGCTTATCTTCATACTTAACCATAATTATTTCCTCTTTTTCTGGAATATCTTCTTCAATTCCAAATTCTTCACGAAGATAATAGAACGGATATTGCACACCCTCAATATTTATAATATTGTTGTAAGCACTTTTTATTTTTTCGTGTTCAACAGCAAAAATGGTATCAATCACCGATAGAGGAATAATGTAGTCGGTATCGTAAATTCTAACTAACATACCGTCAATTATGGATAATGTTAACGGCAATTTAATAGTTATTGTAGTACCCTCGTCTTTCTCTGTTGATACAGATACAGTTCCGCGTATGTCAGACACTTTACGTTTAACAACGTCCATTCCTACACCACGACCACTAATACTTGTAACTTTGTCGGATGTTGAAAAACCTGGTACAAAAATTAAATCAGTGGTTTCTTTTGCAGAAAGTTGAGCATCTGGTTTTATTAAACCTTTATCAATTGCTTTTTTACGGATTTTTGCCAAATCCATACCTTTTCCATCATCGGTTACTGCAATAACAACCTGACTTCCAGAATAATATGCTTGCAAAATTATCTTTCCTTCTGGATTTTTTCCCTTGGCAACACGTTCCTCTGCGGTTTCTATACCATGATCTATGCTATTTCGCAAAATATGCATAAGTGGCTCTGTTATGCCCTCAATAAGAGTTTTATCAAGTTCGGTTTCCGCGCCACGCGCTTCAAAAGCTATTTCTTTACCTACTTCACGCGAAAGATCTCGTATCAAACGACGAAAACGCATAACAAGGTAATCAATTGGAATAAGTGTAATAGAAAATGCAGTGTCGCGCAACTGACGACTTATATTTTCAAGACTCTCTGCAATAGATATTAACTCTGGCGATTTGTTATTTTCGGCATATAGATTAAGCCCTGCTTGAGTGGTAATAAGTTCGCTGACAAGATTCATCAACGTATCTATTTTTTCGGAATCCACTCTTATGCCCGAAATAGTACTCTCGCGTGAGAATTTTTTTATGTGTTCATCGCCAGCATTTTCGAGTTTATTCTGCTCTTTTTTTGCCTTTTCTAAAGAAATTGTTGCTTCTGCAAGAGACTTTATTTTAGCAATATCAAACGAAAAATCATGCTGACATTGTAAAAGTGGTTCTATTCCATCAAATTTAAAAATGTCGGCATCGGCTATTTTCTCAACTTTTACTTCACAATCGTCTTCCACAAAAATAAACACATCTTGAATAGCTTGTTCTCCTTGCTCTGTAGCAAGAATTATCTCCCAAGAAATATATGTTTTGTCAAAGACAAAGTTTTCTAAATCAGGAATTCCGTTATAAAAAACGTTAACCTTATGAGGTCCAAGCCCAACAAGTTCGTCAATAAGGAAAAACGGATTAGTACCATTGTTTTGTATTGACTCAAATGGCTTCACCTTTATATAATAGGTGGCCACAACCTCATCAGAATCTGTGGTAGTTTCCACAATATGACCTACTTCTTCTTTCTCTGAAGGTTTACCGCTCAAAATAGCGTCAATACGTCTCTGAAGAATTGCCTCATTGGCAACTATCTGCGAGGTTTGTGAGCCATCGTCATTGAGCATGCTCGTGATATGGTCGGCCGATTCAAAGGTAATGTCGAGTATTTCCCTATTAACCTTCAATTTCTTTTGACGCACCAAATCATAAAGGTTTTCAAGTTTGTGGGTATAATTGCTCACGTTTTCAAACCCGAACATTCCCCCTCCGCCTTTTAGCGAATGCATAATCCTGAAAACGCCATCCACCAAATCTGGGTCGTTCATATTCTGCTCGAGTTCAAGCAGTGATTGTTCCAACCGACTGATAAGGTCAGATGCTTCTTCGAGAAACTTTTTTTGAAAATTATCCATCGTCGAAATTTTCTTTTGTTAGTTAATAAGGGGTTGATATTTTTATTTTAGCGGTCTATCTAATAACCTTGCCAATTGCAGCCAAAAGTTTTGCAGGTACAAATGGTTTAATAATCCAACCAGTAGCACCTGCGTCTTTTGCTTCAATTTTTTTGGCCAACTGCGATTCTGTTGTTAAAAACAAAATCGGCACCCGTGCATATCTAGCAGTGGCTCTGATGTATTTTATCAGCTCTATACCGTCCATTTCGGGCATGTGAAGGTCTGTAATTACCAGGTCGATGTTGCGCCCGTCCAAAAAAACCTGAGCTTCCTTTCCATTACCAGCCGCTATAACATCAAAACCTGCGTTTTGAAGCGTGAAATTCACCACTTCGCGGATGCTTTCAGAATCATCTACAATAAGAATTGTTTTTGCCATTATTCTTTATATGTTTTATAAATTTCGCAAATTAAATTTTCTTTGTTAGGCTACTTCGCCTTCAGAAATCGACAAAATTTTAGAAAGGTTGGTTATTCCACAATTTTCCAATAATTTTGACGTATCATTGTCTATTTCACAAGTTACCTTCAAACGTTTCTTGTCGCGTATGCAACTATTTTTTATAGAATAAAAAAACTGAAACGCAGCGGTATCGAATCCTGTTATTTCTTTCAAGTTTAATGTAATATCATCATACTTCGGCAGACAATTTTTCATTTCCTCTACAAGATTTTCTATATTTTGTAGAGAAATTTCGCCTTTAATCTCATACTCGCGATGACGATTTTTTACATCATCGATTTTAACTTTAAATTCCATAATAATCAATGTGTTGCAGTTTTTTTGCCATGCCGGGCATGTTGAAATCTTTATTGTTTCAAATACATTTTTTATGCCAAAAACCCTCAACAGGACAAGCCTTTTTTTAGTTGGTGAAAATACAAAATAATTTCCATATAGAAATTATTTTCAAAAAAATTTTAGAAAAAAATTTCTTAATGGGTATTTTTCAAAAAAAACAATACACAAAAGGTGCAAAAAACAAATGTTCTTTTTATATTTGCAGCCAACAATTAAACGTCAAAATTATAAAAAAATTTTGAAAATACAAAATGGCCGACGAAAATTACAGATACGACCCCGATACTCTTTCGTTTAAAAGAAACGAAACAAAAAAAGGACGAAAATTTTTTGTTTCGATTATAACACAATTGTTGGCTGCAATAACAATTGGCACGGTGGTATTTTTGGCCATTTCTTACACAATAGAAACACCAAGGCAAAAAAACACTGAACGTGAAAACCAAATGTTGCAGAAAGAATACAAACTGCTTACCGAACGTTACAATCAAGCCAACGCTGTTTTACAAGACCTAAAAACACGTGACACAGACCTTTACAGAGCCATTTTTGAAACAGAACCTCCCAAAGAAGATATTTTGGAAAAAGCCGATTATAGCAACGACTCCATAACTACAGAATATATTCTTAGCCAACATAAAATAAAAGGTGATAGCGTTACAAAAATGTTAAAAACCGAAGAAACTGTAACCAACGAATTGTGGTATGTGTTGCAAAATTCTAAAAACAACCTTCAGAATTTTCCATCAATACAACCTCTCAAAAACGATATGTTGCAATTTCTTCCATACGGATTTGGTCGCAAACTCGACCCTATTTATAAAACGCCAACAATACATCTTGGAATAGACTTTGCCGCTCCCAAAGGAACAGAAGTTATGGCTACAGGAGACGGTATTGTGGAAGAAATTGGCGACAAACGCGACCTTGGAAAGTACATAATTATAAACCACAAAAACGGCTACACAACAATTTATGCTCATCTAAGCGGAGTTGTTGTTAAGAAAAACCAAAAAATAAAACGTTACGAAACTATAGGATTTGTGGGCAACTCTGGCAAATCGCTAACAGCCCACCTTCATTATGAAATAAAACACAATAACAAAAACGTCAACCCAATTAACTACTTTTTTGAAGATACCGATCCTATGATGTACACGGCTCTCAAAAAATTGGCCAACAATGGGGGACTTTGTTTAGACTAAAAACATTAAAAGAATCATGCAAGAAATAGAAAACCAAACAACAGAAGAACAAATTAAAACAGAAGAAGAATCAATAAAAAGCGGAAAATTATTCTACTCCATTGGTGAAGTTTCAAAAATGTTTGACCTTAGGGATTCTACTCTCAGATATTGGGAAAAAGAGTTTCCTACATACATAAAGCCTAAAAAAAACAACAAAGGAGATAGAAATTATACCCAAAAAGACATTGACAACATAAAACTAATACACCATCTCGTAAGAGAATGTAACATGAAAATAAAAGGAGCAAAAGATTTACTAAAAAACAAAAAAGACGTTACAGAAAGTAAATTTGAAGTAATAAAAAAGCTCAAAAATTTAAAAGATATGATTACAGAACTAAAAGATAGTTTGTAAAAATTTGCAACAATGCTTTACAAAAAATAGTAAAACTACATATATATAAGGTGTAAAAATAGTGTGCGATTAAAATAATTTACAAATAAACCAAAAATTGCACACAAATTGCATTATAAAAATAGGGGGAAAAAAGAATCCCAATAAAAATAAAAAAATTGCAAAAAATTTTGCTATGGAATTGGACATCAACTTTATGCACAATATATTAGCTCTATATGATGAGTTAATAGACAACGGCATATCAGTGGTTTACATCGGAAAATTTACACATAAAGTTGTTAAGCTTTTTACTGAGCTTAACGAGGAAGAAATGGAACAATGCTGCGAACAAAAAACAATAAAAAGGCGCGTACACCATTCCCTTGTTGAAATTCTGCAAAATATGCAAAAACATAGTACCGAATTCCAAACCGAATTTAGTTTGGTGAACGGTTTTTTTATGATTGGCAAAAAAGATGGAATCTATTACATTTTAACAGCCAATAAAGTTGGTAAACACGACATAATGCGATTAACACAAGCACTTGAAGCCGTTAACAATGCCACCAAAGAAGAACTTGATGCCATGTACAAAAAACAATTGCGAGACGGAACACTTTCGGAAAAAGGAGGTGCAGGACTTGGTCTAATAGAATTGGCAAGAAAAACTGACGGTAATCTCGAATATATGTTTTTACCAGTTGATCAAACCACCGACTATTTTATTTTAAAAGTAGAAATTTCGGGAAAAGAGCGCGAATAACCAAACTAAAACCAAATAAAAAAATATTTATTCTCACAAATTTCACATATAATTTCTAATAATTACAACACAACAATCACAACCTTCTATACCGAAAAAATCGGCAAACAAAATGTTAAGAAAGTATTTGGCTGTTAAACTGCTTTTTTGCAATTTTACGCGCCAAAAGTTTTAACATGGAAAATTTAATACAATATCTATCGCAATTTGTAAGCCCAAACCGTTTTACCCAAATGCAACAAGTGGTAAAAAACCGTACAGAATATGTAGTACCAGTTTTGGAAGATATAGAACAACCACAAAATGCAAGTGCAGTAATTAGAACATGCGACTGCTTGGGTATAAACAAGTTGTGCGTTATAGAAAACAAAAACGAATTCGGAATTTATAAAGATATAGTTAGAGGTTCTACAAAATGGGTTGACATAAAAAGATATAACACCAAACCCAACAATACGATTGAATGTCTAACCGACCTAAAAAAACAAGGCTACAGAATTTTGTCAACATTACCACGCAAAGAAGCCCAAAAATTATCGCAAGTAGATATAAACAAAGGCAAATGTGCAGTGGTATTCGGGTCTGAACCAACAGGAATAACAAAAAACGTAGCCGACATGAGCGATGAGTTTATAACCATACCTATGTGTGGATTTACAGAAAGCCTAAACCTCTCAGTATCAGTAGCAGTTGTACTATACACACTAAAACAAGCTGCCATAACCAATGGCATAAAAGATTTTTTTCTCAACACTCAACAACAAAACATACTAATGTTAAGTTGGCTAAAAAAATGTATAGCAATGAGTACAGAAATAATAAACCGTTATAACTTAGAACACGGCACAAATTTTTAAACATATACAAAATGATAGAAACCAACCGACAAATGTTTATGCGTTATGTTGCGCAGACATCATACACTCCTCTCGCAGCTGAAATAGAACATGCTCAAGGCATATATATGTATTCGCCCGATGGGAAAAAATATATCGACACTGTATCTGGCGTTTCGGTGGCCAACATAGGACATTGCCACCCCAATGTAGTAAAAGCTGTGAAAGAACAAGCGGAAAAATATATGCACCTAATGGTTTATGGAGAAATAATTCAAAGCCCTCAGGTAAAACTTGCCCAAAAGCTTACAGAACTTCTACCACCAAACCTAAATACCGTTTTTTTTGTCAATAGTGGCAGCGAAGCCACCGATGGCTCTATAAAATTGGCAAAAAGATATACAGGCAGACCCGAAGTTATTGCTTTTAAAAAAGCATATCACGGCTCCACAATGGGTGCTATGAGCATTTGGGGCGACGAATACTTTAAAAAAGCCTACCGACCACTTATGCCTGGTGTTAAACTTCTCAACTTCAACTCAGAAGAAGATCTTTCTCAAATAACAGAAAACACCGCATGTGTTATAACAGAAGCAATACAATCAGAAGGCGGATTAAACCTTCCTGAAAACAACTGGCTACAAAAACTTCGTGCAAGATGCAACCAAACAGGAACTATACTTATCTTTGATGAAGTACAAATGGGTTTTGGTCGCACTGGAAAAATGTTCGGTTTTGAAAACTTCGGCGTAGTACCAGACATTGTCAACTTTGCAAAAGGACTTGGAGGAGGAATGCCTATAGGCGCATTTGTATCCGACAAAAAAATCCTTGATAGTTTTTGCGACCGACCAATCCTCGGACATATAACAACGTTTGGAGGACATCCTGTTTCGGCGGCAGCGGCATTAGCATCGCTCGAAACAATTGTTAACGACCATCTTATCGATGATGTTAACGAAAAAGGACAATATTTTGCAACTCTTATAAAAAAACACAAGAAAGTAAAGCGTGTTTGGGGCATAGGATTGTTCTACGGCATAGAAGTTGACGAAGACCTCGACATGCAAAAATTTTTGCACCATGCCTTAGACAATGGCATACTAACCGACTTATTTATTTTTAGAAAACATGCTTTTAGATTTGCACCTCCATTAATTATAACAAAACCACAAATTGAAGAAGCTGTTGATATTATATTCAAAACCCTTGACGAAATATAATATATTTTGTTGTTGTAACATTGTGTAAAGTATTGCAACAACAAAATATGTAATGTACATTAATTAAAAAAAAAAAACTAAATCCGCTTAGCAGATTTAGTTTTTTTTAATGTGTTTTATGTTCTTATATCATTGAAGTAAGGGAGATTTCTAAAAAACTGCGTCCGATTTATTAAAAATTAAAAATTCAACAAAATTTGAAAGCCGAAAAACAAAAAATTCTTCACGAACAAGAGAATTACAAACAATCTTCCTAACCAGACGCAGTAAAATAAATAACCTTGTTTGAATAAAAAAAGAAAAAATTTTAAAGAACGTAGAGCATTTCTAAACTCAAAATCTTTAATTATTACACTGCAAATATAATAGTTAAAAACTTAACTTACAAATCCTTAAATATAGCCTAACAAGCAAAATGCACCATTTTTAACGCGAAAAGCATAAAATCGGGGACAAAAACACAAAAAAAAGGGACATAAATTTTAAATATAATTTGGATTTTGGATAACAATCTTATCAAGTTTACTAAGATTTTCGCCCTCACTACCTGCAATAACAGCTGACGCACAAATATTACTCCAAGCATCAACAAAAGATGTAAACATGCAAATAAGTGTATCAAAAACAATTATAATAGCAAATCCTTCCTTAGGTAAACCGATAACATCAAGAATAGGCAATATAGCAACCGCACCAACAAGCGGTATATCTGAGGTTCCAAACGAAATAAATGATACCGACAAAAACAACATCACATACTCAAAAATAGACATTTCTATTCCATAAGCTTGTGATACAAAAATTGCTGTTGCACAATAATATATAGCACTTCCATTATAATTTGTTAGCGCACCCATTGGTACAACAAAATCGGCTATTCGCGGCGACAATCCAAGTTCTTTTTTCATACGAGACATCACTTGCGGTACCACTGCATACGATGACCTTACGCCAAAGGCTGTATAAAGTACACTGCCAAACATTTTCATAAGTTTGTAGGCACTCTTGCCTGTTAAAACCTTAACCATCGAGGGTAATATTACAAACGAATGAACCGACAACGATAACGCTACAACAAACAAAAATGGCATAAAATTATGTACCGTAGAAAACAAAATACTATCTGCTGCTACTCGTGTTAAAACACAAAATATTCCAATAGGTGCAAGTTTTGCAACAAATTCAACAAACTGTTGCATAATTTCTGATATACTTGTGAACATGTTTTTTATAAAAATACGTGTTTTATCACTACATCGAGATGCAAAATATCCAAAACATGTACAAAAAACAAAAACAGCCACAACGTTATTAACCTCAAACGCATTGAAAATACTATCAGGAAAAATATTGATTATAAAATCACCAAAATTATGAACAGATCCATAAAAGTCTTTTGGTTGAGAATAATAAAGTTCTGCGCCATTGCCTGCTCCTATCAAATTAGCAACCACAACAGCTGTTACCATAGCAATAAATTGACTACCCACAAACCACGACAAATTTTTTAGTGTCAATCGTCCCAATAGCCCATCCTTGGTTATATAAGACACACCATTTATAACGTTAGAAACCACCGATGGAATAAGTACAAGACTCAAAAGTTTTATATACAAATCGCCGATATTTCCAATGGCATTGGCAATGGACGGCAACATATAACCACAAAGTATAGCCATAAGCATTGCCAATAAAATCTGCCAAGAAAGTGGAAAACGCAACGGATTCATAATATTTTATTTATCGTAGTACAATAGTTTATCGCCAGTTTCTTTTGCTACTCTATCCTGCCATTGCTGTCCATAGCCTGGCTGCGTAATTATAGGTATTCCTGCATTGGTTTCACTCTGCAAGAGTTTTCCGTTTCCATCGTCTGCCTTTACGTTTCCATCCATAAATTTCATAAATAGATACGTAAAAAATTCTTTTCTTTCTTTAACCAACTGCGATGCTGTGTTACATGAATAATCGGTAAGATAGTTTATGGCTATATTTTTACCTGACTTTGCTTTCTGCAAAGCATTTTTTTCTATCTCAACTGATTTATTGATATACTGCAACTCTGTTTGCTGCTGTTTTTTTTCAATCTCAGGATGTATAAGATTATATCTTGTGTAAGCCCAATTTGAAATAAGATTATTAATCCAAAAAGCAGAAGTGCCGCTCCATTCTACAAGACTACCATTTTTTTGATCATACTCATACGGAACTCCTGTAATACTACAATAAAACGGGGCAAACACCGCACTTGCCGCATCATCAGGGGCAAACCAAATAACACCACCAACATAATCTGGCAGATGGGCGCGCATTTGCGATACAAACACAAAACCTGTCTGCTGTGTAGCTGTAGCGCGTTCATTAAGATAAGTTTTCCCATTAGACTCAAACGTCAAAGGCCTCATCCTATACGGACAACCAAATGAACCTGCTCCACAATCCTTCGACATGTCAAGTTCTGTATTTTCTAAATGATTTCGCATAGAATTCATCACTTGATGCAACTTTACAACTTTGTCTGGCTTTATCCAAAGCGGAAGTCTATTGGTTGCAAAGTTTTCTTTTGTAAGAGGAATATCTCCAATCGGCATTTTACGTTCTACATTACCTTTGGCATAATTCCAATATGCTACATTCTTTGCAAATGTTTCTGGTGCTACTTCTGCAAAAAATGCCCATACTCTAATTTCGCAAAATCTTGCGCCTTCAAAGTTTACTGGATTATAAACATCCGAAAAACTAAAATCTTTGTCGTTACCCTTATAAAAGCCATAGTTTTTTGCAAAGGATATAACATCTGAAGAATTAAACGTTTCGGCAGAAGGGTCGTCCCAACGATTTTTCTTTTGATATTCAAAAGTTGTTATTCGCGCCTGATTAGCATGCGCACAAACATATCCTTCTGGTACACGACGCGCAACCCATACCATTCCTTTTCCATAATTGCCACGTCCAATAACTTCCATTATCCAAACCTCATTTTTGTCGGCAATTGAAAATGATTCTCCCTCACTTGCATAACCATACACATCGGTTAACTCTGCCATTATTTTTATTGCCTGCCTTGCAGTAGTCGCACGTTGCAATGTTATATAAATAAGGCTACCGTAATCTATAATAGCATCATTTTGTTTTTGCAACGGTTCAAGACCACCGTATGTTGTTTCGGCAATGGTTACTTGATTTTCGTTAATATTTCCCACTACATTATAGGTGTGTTTTACTTGCGGTATTTTTCCACGATAAACACCTGTATCCCAATCATATACATCAAGCATTGCGCCTTCTTGATAATCTTTAGCAGCAAAATAGTATAGACAACCATAAAGACTATGAGAATCGGCCGCATAAGAAATTATATTGCCGTCACCAGCTGTTATTGTCGATGTCAACAAAAAATTTGTGCAACCAAAAACGATGTCGGCATTAAAAAATAGCAATAATGTTGCTAAAACTATTTTTTTTATTTTGGAATGAAACATTTTTTGCCGTTATTTTTTGTTTTCTTGTTTTTTTTGTAGTTCTAATTCTTTATCGCACAATGCCTTTTAAAAAGGTTACATATTATGCCATTTATTTTTGCAAATTTGTAAAATTATTTTTAAAAAAAATAATAATTCTTGGCGCGATTTTGGTAATTATATAAAACAACTAAACGATTTTTTAACAAACATCATTAACGGAGGAAATTAAAATGAGTAGATACCACGCAACATTTTTGTTTATGGCACTTGTAGTGCTTGGCATAGCAATAAGCTAATTAAAAATTACAAAGTACCAATACAAATAAATCCAGCGTAATGAAAAAGCTTACGCTGGATTTATTTTTTAACATAAAAAAAATATAAATTCTTTTAATTCCACTCTATACCTTGCGCTAATTGTTGAGGAAAAACTTTCTCCACTTCCTCCATGCGCTTAAAATTACCTATATCTTCGTTGCAACTATATGCAAACTTAAGCCCGCAGACAAGCCGCTGAATAGTTGTTATATTGTTACACGGTTTTATATATTCGTCAGATGGCTTAATTTTCTGAAGTTTTAGAAAAAAATCTATCTCTTTACGGCTTAACACCATACCTTTATTATATGGGTTGATATAAAAAATTACTTCCTCGGGATGGCCACATTCTTCGGCAGTGTAAGCAAGTAGAAAATTTTTTGGCATATTTACGCAATAAACTGGCAAACCTACTTTTTGCAGCATCAAACCATAAAGAATGGCCATTGTAACGGTATTACCTTGTTTGTATTCAAAAACCTTATTAATAAGCGAACTGCAAGGGCTGTACATTTCTGAATTATTACTATGAAACTTGAGTTTTTTATAAAATACATAATTCATTACCCTTATGCGTTCCAACGGAGAATAATTTTTGCAATACTCACCCACAACGGCATCATATACCGTTGACATCTGACTTTCAATATATTTGAAATCAATCTTTGGATAATTAACTTGCGACACGAGCCACGCCCCTTCCAAAAGATTAGAACTATTTCCAACCCAACCTTTCAACCGATCAATTATATGCGAAAAATATATTTGATCGATTATTTTGTCCATTTTTATAACAACGTCAGAGTTTTTTTGGACATAGTTTTTTTGAGACACCTCTCTAAGGCGACCAATAATTTTTGTTCCTTGGCTTACAATCTGTTGCTCAACAATTTCGGCAACATCAGGGTCGTCAAGAAGTTTTATGGCGGCGTTAAATTCGTTGTCGTTCATTGTCGTATCATTTTGTTAAAAAATCTGCTATTTCAGCGGTCAACGATTTCATCACCACACGATAATCAGCACCAAATTCTTTGCAACGCCTATTTGCAATTACAAGACACACCGTTGCCGTGTTATGCCCCAATAACGCACCAAGACCATTGATTGCACTACTTTCCATCTCATAGTTGTTTATTTTAAGACCTTTATATTCAAAAGTTTCGAGTTTTTGATTAATATCTTTATCAACAATACCAAGCCTAACTACTCTGCCTTGTGGTCCATAAAATCCAGGAGCAGAAAGCGTTATTCCTTGACGATATTTTTTTAGTTTATCTAAAAGCACCTGCGACGACGCAACAAAATAAGGTGCCGCTAAAAGGCTACAACGATTAGTATGAATAGCAAATTGTCGTTCAAGTTCCAAATCACAAACTTTATTACGGTCTTGATAAAAATTTAACAAACCATCAAGCCCACCTGCCACCGCCGTAACCACTGGCGCACCAACTGGAATATCGGCTTGTAGCGACCCACAAGTACCAATGCGTATAATATTAAGCGTTGTGTGTTGCTCTTTGGGTAGACGTGTTTGCAAATCTACATTTACAATAGCATCAAGTTCGGTAAGCACAATATCAATATTATCTGTACCAATGCCTGTTGAAACCACCGATACCTGTTTGCCATTTTTTGTTCCTGTTATTGTTTTAAACTCGCGATTTTGGGTAGAAAAAGTTACATTATCAAAACATTCTGCCACTACATCAACTCGCGCTGGATCTCCAACAAGAATAATATTTTTGGCTATATTTTCGGGTTTTAAATGAAGATGAAATATCGTTCCATCGCCATTTAATATGAGTTCTGAGTCAGCTATTTTTTCCATAATAATATACATTTTTGGATTCTAACAAATTTTCTACTTTTTTTTGGCAATTCCAAATTTTTTTTTATTTTTTTTTACAACTTTTCATTAAAACATAAAAAAATTAATTTGGCTATTTCTCCTGAAATATTGCTTCTACTCCAGCCAACCCCAAAATTGTTACTCCAAATAATTTCTAACTAAACTTTCGCAAGTGTTTTAA